>Ga0114950_10001847_pt1 | contig 16138 bp, 14 predicted proteins | sample N075metaG_FD_83503 | JGI IMG/M metagenome (GOLD analysis project Ga0114950, IMG submission 83503) | Deep subsurface microbial communities from Kermadec Trench to uncover new lineages of life (NeLLi) - N075 metaG | ecosystem: Environmental > Aquatic > Marine > Ocean trench > Sediment | place... | reverse complement strand
TCTTCGACCTGGTCGGGATCTGAAATGTCCCGGGGCAGGTGGTCATTTACATCGGCATAGGTCAGGTAGCCCTGTTCCTTGCCTCTGGCGATGAGGGTTTTCAGGCGAGACTCTTGTTGCACGACATCGGACATTGTAAGCGGGCACCTTTAATTTAAGATACGAAAAAAATTCAGCCGGCGATTATAACCGAAAAATCAATGGCTTAACCACCCATCAGGGCGATAATAACGAGTTTTTTAGCACCAACTCGGCCAACTTCGGGCTGCGGGCTTTGGCGGTGAGCCAACCGTGGCGAATTTTGACGAAACCCTCGTGAAACCAGCTATTTACGCTTGTTGCGCTCTGCATCAGTTTGCTTCTTGTGTTGCAACATCTCTCTGAGCCGCTGCTTCTCCAAGTCGCTTACTTCAGCGTAGTTGGTGAGTTTCAATTTGTCGACCTGCGCATGGAGTTTTGAACGCTGAGGTAGTTGTGATAAAGCGCTAATAGTATCGACGAACTCCTGCTCAATTCCCTCAGTGGGTATTAACCGTTCCTGGCCGGCGAGACGGCTCAACAGGTCGCCCTCCGGGGTGCCATACCAATGACCCAACAGCATGGCTGTATTGGATTCGGGACGTCGTCTGAGCAAATCCAGCAGTTCGCGCAGCAGGTCAATGTCGTAGCCCTCCAGCTCGCTCAGCTGAGCCGGGTTGCTGAGGCGGGCAATTTCCGGTTGATGCAACAGTAGCGCAATGGCCTTCTGGGATAAATTGGAAAAACTGGTCATCGCGGATCGGTTTGCCTGGCGCTGTTTGGGCGGCGTGGCACTCTCCGCGGGGGGGCTTTGGCCTGAATGCGGAGGCGGTGGCTCTGGCGATCTGAGGGGCGGTACTTCCAGTTTCATCAGGCTGCTAACGTCCAGGCCAGTGCGCTCGGCCAGGGCCTGGAACATGAGCGAACGATAGACGCCCTCGGGCAGGGTGCGCAGATAGGGCAGGGCCAGCTTGCTGAGGCGCGCCCTGCCGTCCATGCTCTGGGTGTCGATGCCTTTAGCCAGTGACTCGAACAGAAAGGTTTCCAGTGGCGTGGCGGCTGCCAGCAATTGTTCAAAATGCTCGGCACCGGCACTGCGTACCATGGTGTCCGGGTCCTCGCCCTCGGGCAGAAATAAAAACCTCGCCTGACGACCGTCTTCCATGCAGGGCAGGGCGGCTTCCATCGCTCGAAAAGCGGCCTTTCGGCCCGCTTCATCGCCGTCAAAGCAAAAAACGATCTCGGGGCAGAGTCGATAGATGCGTTGCAGATGTGTGCCGCTGGTGGCGGTACCCAGGGTTGCGGTGGCATTGGTTATGCCGTGCTGAGCCAGGGCGATTACATCCATGTAGCCTTCCACAACCAGGATGCGCTGCAATTTTCGGTTGGCTTTTTTGGCTTGATATAAACCGTACAGTTCGCGGCCCTTGTGAAAAATGCTGGTTTCCGGGGAATTGAGGTATTTCGGCTTGTCATCACCCAGCACGCGGCCACCGAAGGCGATAACCCGGCCCCGTTGGTCTCTAATGGGAAAGACAACGCGATCGCGAAAGCGGTCGTAGATTTTACCCGCTTCGTTTTGCACCAGCATCCCCGACTTCATTAGCTGGGCCCGCTGGCCGTCACTGGTCCCCATGGCCTTGAGCAGATTATCCCAGCCCGGCGGGGCATAGCCCAAATCAAAATCCTTGGCGATCACCCCAGTGAGACCCCTGGCCTTGAGGTAGTGAACCGCGCGTTTGGCCTGGGGGTGTTTGCGCAGCTCCTGTTGGTAGTACTTTGCCACCTGTTCCATGAGGGTGTAGAGCTCGCGATTGCTCTGCTCTTCCGCGCTTGAGCCGGGGCCACTGGCGGGGCGGGATTCCTCTTTGGGAACGCTCATGCCCACACTGCCAGCGAGGCTTTCCACGGCCTGGGGAAATTCCAGGTTCTCGTAGTCCATCACGAATGTCAGGGCATTGCCGCCGGCACCACAGCCAAAACAGTAAAAGAACTGTTTTTCGGGGTTAACGCTGAAGGAGGGTGTTTTTTCGTCGTGGAAGGGGCAGCGGGCGGAGTAATTCTTGCCGGTTTTTTTCAGTTTGACCCGCCGATCTACCACTTCGACGATGTCGAGGCGATCCAGTAGATTATCGAGAAAGGTCTGGGGTATTCGTCCTGCCATGGGGAGGGATGTTAGCCGGTTAGGCGGGATTTCACCATCTGGCTGACAGCACCGATATCCGCGCGGCCCTGCAACTGGGGTTTGAGCTGACCCATCACAGGCCCCATCGCCTGCATGCCGGTGGCGCCGCTCGCTGCGATGGCGGCGTTTACCATTGTAATGAGCTCCGCTTCGCTCAATTGGGCGGGCAGATATTCCTGGATGTGGGTAATTTCCAGATTTTCCTGGGCGGCGAGATCGTCTCGTCCTGCCTCCTGGTATATTTTTGCGGAGTCGCGGCGCTGCTTGAGCATCTTATCGAGTACAACCATTGCTCGCGCATCATCAATCTCGATACGCTCGTCGACTTCAATACGCTTGAATTCGGCTAGAATCAGCCGGATAGTGCCCAATTTAGCTTTCTCTCTCGCCCTCATGGCCGCCTTCATAGCAGCCTTGATGGTATCGCGAAGAGATGAATCACTCATGGGGAAGGGATACTACGTGGAAAACTTAGTAGAGGCGAACGCGCTTGCGGTTTTCCCGAGACAGTTTCTTCAGGTGACGCTTCACAGCTGCGGCAGACGCGCGCTTGCGAACAGTGGTGGGCTTTTCGTAGTGCTCGCGCTTGCGAACTTCAGCTAGCACACCTGCTTTTTCACAGGAACGCTTGAACCGGCGCAGCGCGATATCGAATGGCTCGTTTTCCTTGATCCTAATAGCTGGCATTAATCTCTTACCTTTATCGTATACAATTTCAGTTTATTTCAGGATGGGGGCAGCGACATCACCCGTGAGTAACCAATACCTGAAAGGGCGCGCATTCTATACTTAAAAGAGGCATTTTGCAAAGCCTCAAACGAAAGGGTTTGAGTGCACACTCTTTAGCGGGGGCTGACAGTTTGGCATCGATTGGCTGGCTCCGAAGGTGAGCGTACATTATGATGCGCAGCTGACTATAGTGAGTAGGTGTGGCGGTACTGCGCGCACGCAGAGGCAGGGGTGAAAATATGCTGATTTTGGGCCTGGAAACGTCCTGTGACGAGACTGGGGTGGCGCTGTATGACACACACCGCGGCCTGCTGGCGGACGCCTTGTACTCTCAGGTTGATGTGCACGCGGAATACGGCGGCGTCGTGCCGGAATTGGCGTCGCGAGACCATGTTCGCAAGGCTCTGCCATTGATAGAGGACGTACTGCACCAGGCCGGCTGTAAAGCCGGCGATATAGAGGGCATTGCCTATACCGCCGGCCCCGGGCTGGTAGGGGCGCTAATGGTAGGTGCCACATTGGCTAAAGCCCTGGCCTGGGGGTGGGGTATTCCCGTGTTGGGGGTGCACCACATGGAGGGGCATCTATTGGCCCCTATGCTGGAAGAAAATCACCCGGACTATCCTTTCGTTGCTCTGTTGGTGTCTGGCGGTCACACCCAGCTTGTGCGGGTGGACCGCATCGGCCAGTATCGTTTGCTGGGCGAATCCCTCGATGATGCCGCCGGGGAAGCGTTCGATAAGGCCGCCAAGATGATTGGTTTGCCCTACCCTGGAGGGCCTCAAATTGCCCGGCTGGCGCAGCGGGGGGACTCCCATCGTTTCCATTTTCCACGGCCTATGGTCAATCGGCCCGGGCTTGATTTCAGCTTTAGCGGCCTGAAAACCTTTACCCTGAACACCGTTGCCCGTTGTCGCGAGGCCAGTGGCCTCAGTGAGCAGGATAAATGCGATATTGCCCGGGCATTTGAGGATGCCGTAGTCGATACCCTGGTGATTAAATGTCGTCGCGCGCTCAAGCAGGAGTGTTTGAGTACGCTGGTTATCGCTGGCGGAGTGAGCGCCAACTTACGGCTTAGGAGCCAGCTGGAAAGCGCTTTGTCAAAGGAGGGTGCCCGAGTATTCTATCCTGCACCGGCTTTCTGTACGGATAATGGCGCCATGATTGCCTATGCGGGCGCACAACGTTTGGCGGCGGGGCAGGTGGATGATGACAACACCAGAGTGAGGCCCCGCTGGCCTATGGAAGAGCTGCCGCCGCTGGTGAGCGTGGGTCGCTAAGTGGACATCGTGTTTATTCGACAATTGCGCGCCGATGCCATCATTGGCGTCTACGACTGGGAGCGCAAGATTCGTCAGACTGTCGTGTTGGATCTGGAAATGGCCGGCGACAACAGGCGGGCCGCCAGCACCGATGACATCGGCGAAACAGTGGATTACGATGCGGTCTCAACTCGCCTGCTAACGTTTATTGAGAACAGCGAGTTTCAATTAATAGAAACCATGGCAGAGCAGCTTGCCGCGATTGTGCTGGATGAGTTCCCGGTGCCGTGGTTGCGTCTGCGTTTGTGTAAACCCGGCGCGGTGGCACAGGCCCTGGATGTAGGTATTTTGATCGAGCGCGGTGAGCACCCCTGATGGCCAAGGTATTTCTGGGCTTGGGCAGTAATATCGAGCGCGAGCGCTACATCGTCGCCGGGTTGGATGCAATGGCGCGCCTGTTTGGAGATTTTAGCCATTCCTCGGTCTATGACAGTGCCGCGATCGGTTTCGATGGGCCGCCTTTTTTAAATCTGGTGGTGGGTATTGAAACCGAATTTACGGTGAGTGAGCTCGCCAGAACGCTGCGTGATATCGAATGGGAGCACGGTCGCCCGCGCAACGCTACCCGCTTCAGCGCACGCCACCTCGATATCGATATTCTCACCTACGACGCGCTGGTGGGGGAAATTGAAGGTGTGGAACTGCCCAGGGGCGAAATTCTTGAAAATGCTTATGTATTACAACCACTTGCCGAGTTGGCGCCGGGGGTTCATCACCCCGTAAGTGGCAAAACCTATGCCGAGCTGTGGCGCGGTTTCGACCGGCAGCTGCAAGCGCTTGAGCGGGTTGAATTTGTGTGGCGGGGGCGGCGTGTGCGAGGCAGGTCTGGCTAGCGAGCACAGCATATTCCGGTAGGGCGGACGGTGTGCCAGGCGCGCTCGCGAGTTTCTTGTATAATTTAAAAATAATATTTTATTTCAATGACTTAGCCCTAAATATTGTTAACCCAACTGCTCTCGCTGCCCTTGTCGTATGGCCTCCAATAACATCAATCGCTCGGCATGTATGGCAGCACCCAGCGCCTTGCCCTGTAGCCCCTGCTCGGCAAATTGCGCCGCAGACACCCCTTGAATAGTAGTCAGTGCGCGGCGCAAATAACGGGTTTGGGGATAATCGCGCTTTTCCAGACCCAGACGGCCCCGGCTATCGGCCTCGCACGCCAGCAGAAACTCCTCAAAGCGCTCCGGCCTACGCAGGGCATCGGTGGCAGCAAATAGCTTCATCAAGGTTTTAGCACGCAGTTCCAGGGCGCGATGACAGTGGGTGTGGAACTCGCAAACCATCAGGGCCAGGTAGCGATGCTGATTGGGCACTGCCAGTCGTTTGCACAGGGTCTCTACCAGCTTTAGACCCCGCACCTCGTGGGCGATATGGCGCGGCCACTCTGCTTTGGGGGTGGTTCCCTTGCCCAGGTCATGGACTAACGCGGCAAATCGAACGGTGGTCAGGGGCGAGAGAGTAGCCGCTTGTTGCAACACCATCATGGTGTGGATGCCGGTGTCGATTTCCGGGTGGTGTTCGGCCGTTTGCGGCACGCCAAACAAGGCTTCCAGTTCTGGGAGTATCGCCCGTAGCGCCCCACATTCACGTAATACCGTAAAAAACACGTCGGGATTGTCCTGGCCCAGCGCGCGTTCTATCTCTACCCATATGCGCTCCACCGACAGGTGCGCCAATTCACCAGAGTCGACGATCTGTGCCATTAAATCGAGGGTTTCCGGGGCGACCGTAAACCCCAGGTGGGCATAGCGGGAGGCAAATCGAGCGGTGCGAAGGACGCGCAAGGGGTCCTCCACAAAGGCGTGGGATACGTGGCGCAGAAGCCGGGCCTCTATATCGGCTTGTCCACCGTAGGGATCGATGAGTTCGCCTTTGGCACTGCGGGCGATGGCGTTCACCGTGAGATCGCGGCGCATCAGGTCTTCTTCCAGTGTCACCGTGGGGTCGCAATTCACCGTAAACCCGGTGTAGCCATGGCCCTGCTTGCGCTCGAGACGGGCCAGGGCGTATTCGTCTTTTGTTTTGGGGTGTAAGAATACCGGGAAGTCCTTACCGACCTGTTGGTAGCCCAGTGAGAGCATTTCGTCCGGGCGCGCACCTACCACCACCCTATCGCGTTCGATAACGGGGTAGCCTAACAACTCATCGCGCACAGCGCCGCCGACCAGGTAAATCTCCATGGCGGCTAGTATACCCATTTGTGATCCTTACTTTTACTGCGGTTGGGCGCTAACCACGCTGGGTTTACCACAATTGCAGCGCGTCCAGCGCTGGGTCTCCAATTCATACAGCGACAAATAACCCTCCCACACACAGCCGGTGTCCAGACCGATGGCGTTGGGGCTATCGGTGTGCCCCGCAATAGACGCCCAGTGCCCGAACAAAATGGGATCGCCGGCTGTCTTGCGCTTGGGGTGGCTAAACCAGGCGGAGACTGTCTTCGGACCGCTGGCGGGGCGGTCCTCATTGGGGCTGGGACCTTTGCTCTCTAGGTCCAATACACCGTTCTTGTCGCAGTAGCGCATGCGGGTGAGGTAGTTGGTAATCACGCGCAGACGCTCCATTCCGGCCAGCTCATCGGACCACACCGCAGGCTCATTGCCGTACATGTGGCGGAGAAATTCCACTCTGTCGGGGCCTTGCAATACCGCCTCTACCTCTTTGCCGTACCCCATGGCCTGGGTGATAGACCATTGCGGCGGGATGCCCGCATGTACCATGGTATAGCCGTATTGGTGATGAACCAGCGGTTGTCTGGCCAGCCACTCCAGCAGTGTGTCCCGGTCGGGTGCGCGAAGAATTTTATCCAGTGTATCCGAGCGGCTGGGAGCGCGCACGCCCGCCGCTACCGCCAGTAAATGCAGATCATGATTGCCCAGTACCATGACCAGGCTGTTGCGCATTTCGTACAAAAATCGCAAGGTTTTTAAACAGTTCGGCCCCCTGTTTACCACGTCACCAACGGACCAGAGTACGTCTTTTTCGGGATCGAACTTAACCTCCTGCAACAGGCACTTCAGGGGCTTCAGGCAACCCTGTATGTCGCCGACCACGTAGGTGCTCATGATGAAGGGCTTGCCGTCGTCGTATTCGCCATCGCAATAAACTGGCTCAATTCCAGGGTCTCCGACCGCGCACCTGGATCAATCCCCAGTGCCTCCAGCGCGTCGGCGGCCAATATCCCTTTTAAGTTGTTGCGCAGGGTTTTCCTGCGCTGGGCAAATGCCGCCTTCACCACGCGCCGCAATACCCCCTCATTACACGCGGGCCAGGGGGACTTCACCCAGGGTTGCAAGCGCACGATGGCCGATTGCACCATGGGTGCCGGGGAGAAGGCTGTAGGGGGCACTTCGAACAGTGATTCCACCTGACAGTGATACTGCGCCATGATGCCCAGGCGGCCCCAATTTTTGCCACCGGGACTGGCGGCAAGGCGATTTACCACTTCCAACTGCAACATGAAGTGCATATCGCGAATGAGCGGGGCGTTCTCCAGCAACTTGAAAATGAGGGGGGTGGAGATGTTGTAAGGCAGATTGCCTACGATTCGCAGAGGCTTGGCGGGCGTGGCTAGTGCGGCATAATCAAACGTCAGGGCATCTGCGCTGTGGAGATTAAACCGAGGCGAATCGCCATACGCGGCCAGTAATCCCGGAACCAGATCACGGTCCAGTTCAATGACATCCAACTGACCTGCGCTGGCCAACAACATTTCTGTCAGTGCGCCCTGGCCCGGCCCGATTTCCACGATATGCTCGTCCGGCAGTGGGTGAACGGCGCGAATGATGCGATTGATGACGCCCTCATCGCGCAGGAAATGTTGGCCAAAACGCTTACGAGCGCGGTGGGGTGTGCTCAATTTACTCATAGGGCTTAGTGTACCGCTATTTCACTCTAGTTCGAGACCTGGTGATTGGTTTGCCCGTGGGGACAATTCTGCTAAACTCCGCTGCGTTTTAACCACTCCCTTGGCTTCGACAATTTTCCATGCGCCTCTCCCAATACTTTAGCCTGATCGATGTTCAGGCCCGGATGTTACTGAAAGCAGACTCATCCAAGTTTATTCTGGGTTCTCTGTGGTGGTTTCTCGAGCCACTGCTGTGGGTTGGTGTGTTCTACGTGGTCTTTAACCTGATTCTTGATTCGCACCGGGGAGGAGACTTCGTCGTGTTCCTGGCCTGTGGAAAATTTGCCTTCATCTGGTTTTCAAAAACTGTTAATCAGGCGTCCAATAGCATCGTGGCAAACCGTAGCCTGGTCAGTAAAATCAATGTTCCCAAGACTATATTTCCGATGGCCGCCGTGCAGGAGAGCCTCTATCGGCAAGCTGCGGTCTATCTCCTGTTGTTTTTCATACTCGTTGTATTTGGTCATCCGATTACATTGACCTGGCTTTGGCTCATTCCAGTATGGCTTGTCTATTACCTCATCATTGTCGCGTGTTCGTTTATCGGTGCCTATCTTGTTTGCATGGTGAGAGACTTCAGTAAATTTATTCCTCTGGGAATGACATTTTTGCTCTTCACTTCCGGTATCTTCTGGGATATTCGTGATATTGGCAATCCGCAGAAAACCGAACTGCTACTCGCCCTTAACCCCATTGCTTTCATGGTGGATGCCCATAGGCAGATACTGATGAAGGCGACGCCGCCCGATGCCATGCACCTGGTTTTGCTGGGAGTTGGGGCCACCGTGCTTATCATTGTGATGGTTGGCCTGATGCGCAAGAAAAGCCAATACCTTGCTCTTAAAGTACTCAGTTCATGAGTGTCTTTAACGATTCAGTTATGCTGGTGATGGAGGATGTATCCCTTAGCTACGCTGCCAGTAAGGGCAGCTTTGATCATGGTGTGCACCATGTATTGAATTCGATGTCCTTCGAACTGTTCGAAAATGAAACCCTGGGCATAATTGGCCGCAATGGCGTGGGTAAAACCACAATGCTGCGGATCATGGCGGGAATACTTGCGCCGACCAGCGGTACAGTGATGACCCAGCCGGGAAAAACCTCATCCCTATTGTCCATTGGATTGGGATTCAAGGGAGATCTCTCTGGGCGAGACAATGCGACGTTGGCGGCAATGTTACAGGGCTCTTCAAAGAAACAGGCAGACCTTTTCCTGGATGAGATCAAGGAGTTCTCGGATTTGGGAGAATCCTTTGAGGAGCCGGTAAAGACCTACTCGGCAGGCATGAAATCACGCCTTGGTTTTACCACAGCCCTGATGACACATGTCGACATCCTGCTTATCGATGAAGTGCTTAGTGTGGGGGACGCTCAGTTCAAGGAGAAGGCGGAGAGCGCTATGAAAAAGCGAATTGGCGGTGATCAAACGGTCGTGTTCGTCTCCCACTCTGCCACTCAAATCCAGGAATTATGCGACCGGGCAATTTGGATTGATGGGGGTATTATCAAGAGCATCGGGGATACGGAGGTTGTATTGGAGCACTATAGGAATTCAATGAAAGTAGAAGGTTCCCCACAGCCAAAAATTCAAACCTGAAGTGATGAACTTGAAAGCATTTTTCACGGCCGCTACTTGGGCTATCCAATGGCAATAAGCAATAATTGAGATAATTGCCCCTGCTTAAAACTTCCTGCGCCCGCTCAGTTGTCGGTGAGAATGGTTGCAGCAGCTTTGCGAATCGCCGGCCAGGCCCTCAGCGCCGCCGAAAATTCTGCGGCGTATTCTTTTGCTGTTGCCAGCACCGCGCTCTCACCCATGTTTATTCCCTGTATATCCGCCGGGCTGGCCGGGCTTTGCAGCGCGGCCGATAACTCCCCCTGGCCTTTCTGCAGGTAGTTGAGCCAATCCTGAGGCCCATTATTTTGACGCGCCGTTTGCAACTGGATGTTCAGTGCTTTCAGCTTCCCCGCATTGAGTTGAGCCAAGCCGGCGCGAAACAGGACGCTTAAGCCATCATTTGAGCTCTCGGCCAATTCATCTATCAATACGCACAGGCCTTCAAGTCGGGTTTCAAAGGATATGTCAGGCTCGTAGTTGGTGTGATCGGTAATGTATTTGGACAACAAGCCTATACTGCCCCTGCTTGCCACAGACTCGCCGGGGTCGGCGTTCGCCCTGCTGTCCACTGGCAGGTGTGGCACACACCAGTCGTACTCCAAGGCTACGGCGTGGGGAAACAGGTACTCGACCATCGCGCCAAAAATATAGTCCTCCCCGCGGTTGATGGGGAAATACGGCGGTAGGGGGCGGCTATTGTCCAAACCGGTAACTTGCGACATCACCGCCATTTTGGTGAAGGTGGGACGGCTTCGGCCCAGCCAGTAATGCCGATTGGTCTGGGCGCCGCTGTGTCCACCGGGTGTCTCCAGCATACGCTGTATGGATTCCTGGCCGAGCTGGTAAAACCAGTTGCTGGACGGTGAGCCGGGATCACCCAGCGCACCATTTTGGGTAATAAGAATGGGTGATGTGCCGTCCAATACTCCCAGTATGGCTGCGTCAGAGCCGGCCAGCGTTGAACTGGACAGCTCCTCCAGCCCCAGTGACTTTACTGCCTGGGCCAGGTTCATTCCCAAACATTGAGCGTGGCCGGTCAGCGGGTTGGCGTCTCGCTTGATGACGCCGGTGAGCATGGTCTGCTCGTCGGGGTAGAATGCCATCTCGCGCGTATTGTCAGCGAATGCGATGCCATCACTGCTATGGGGTGCCGCGGCCGTGCTGCAGATGACATCGTCATCCATTACGATACAGCGATTGCCCACCGACAATAACAGACAAATGGTGCGGGCCAAACCATAGCTTTTATGCTCTGCCCAGTGTTCGCGATCGATCAAAAACCGAATGGCCGCTTCGTGCTGGGGTAGGGCCGTGATCAGGTTCTCTAACAGCTGCTGCTGTTCATCCGCGCCTACGTAGCGAATGTTTTTGGCGCTGGTGAGGTTGAATTTTTCAACCGCTTCCCGATTTTCATCGGCGTTGAGCCATTTTCGGGAGTCATCCACCAGAAATATTTCCTGGTGCCGGGTGAGGTTGCTGGTGTGCAGCATGGATTCCAGCAAACGACGCACCGCAGCGGGTCGGTCACAGGTGATGATGAACGCCCGGGTAGGTGGCAGCGAGGTGGCGGTATCTTCGGCCGATCTAATTCGTGCGGCGATGGACTCCGCCGTGGTCATCAATCCGGCATCCTGGACCATGGTGAGTACCTTGATCACATCATCCTGCTGGCCCGCTAACTGGGGGATACTGCTGGTAACCACTTCGGCGTGTTCGGAAGGGGTTCGAAACAACTTGCAGTGACCCAGGGCAATGGGAACTTCCGGCGCGACAACAAGTTGCTTGCCGTTGCGCTTATGGAGCAGCAGAACCGAACCGTTTTGCAGGTCGACCTGTTCGCAATTGATGAACGCGATCAAGCTGTGGTTGGCATTGTTCATTGAGGTTCCCGGTGGTGACACAATTCGATTGCGGTCTCGAGCGCCCGCAACAAGCTACTCGCACTCGCCTCTCCCGTGCCCGCCAAATCCAAAGCGGTGCCGTGATCGACGGAGGTACGGATAATAGGGAGGCCGAGGGTGATATTAACGGCCTCGCCAAACCCGCTGTACTTTAAAACGGGCAAACCCTGATCGTGATACATGGCCAGCACAGCGTCTACCTGATCCAGCACTTTAGGGTTGAAGGCGGTATCTGCCGGGAGCGGACCGAGCAAGTCCAAGCCCTGTGCTCGCAGACGATTCAACACGGGAATGATGCAGTCTATTTCTTCACACCCCATGTGGCCATCCTCCCCCGCGTGGGGGTTGAGACCAAGTACCGCGATGCGCGGCGCTCGCAGGGCGAATTTTTTGATCAGGTCGGTATGCAAAACGGTCAGGGTTTGCTCCACCAACTCCTGCGTGATGGCTGGAGCCACTGCACTCAGTGGCATGTGGATGGTGACCAGGGCTACGCGCAATTCGCGGGTGGCCAGCAGCATCACAACTTTGTCGGTGCCTGTGGCCTCGGCTAGAAATTCAGTATGACCGGTAAAGGGGATGCCGGCGTCGTTGATCACTGATTTTTGTATCGGCGCCGTTACCATGGCGCTAAATGTGTTATCCAGGCAGCCGTCCACGGCAGATTGCACAGTGGCCAGTACGTAGGGTGCGTTGGCAGGGTTTAGCGTGCCGGGTTCACAGCGGGCAGGCATTGTTACCGGCAACACCTTTAAGTGCCCGGCTCGGTGACTTTCCGCGACTTGCAGCGGGTTAAATTCGGCGAGCTCCAGGGGCAAGCCCAACACTGTCGCGCGCTCGCGCAGTAACGCGGGGTCGGCGATTGCCACCAGTTCAACCCCAAGTGGCTGTGGTTGCGCGGCGACAGCGAGCAGTATATCCGGGCCAATCCCCGCCGGTTCACCTGCGGTAATCGCGATTCTCGGTATCGCTGGTCGGTCAGGCGCCATAGCAAATAAGATTTTCGATAGCCATCGCTTTATGCCCTATTTGATATCCACGAAGGCTTCATCGCGAATTTTTTGCAGCCAGGCATCGAGCTCTTCCTGGTATTTGCGACCGTGCAGGTATTCATTGGCTTTGTTGCGAATGGCTATGTCAGTCATATCCTGTTCGCGCCTGCCCATCACCTCCAGAATATGCCAGCCAAACTGGCTGTGTACCGGCTCGCTGATCGCGCCAATCTCGGCGGTGGCCATCGCCAGCTCGAACTCGGGCACCATTTGTCCCGGGCTGGACCAACCCAGGTCGCCCCCTTCGCGGGCAGAGCCGATGTCTTCTGAAAACTCTTTGGCCAGGTCGCCGAAATCTTCACCGGATTCGATCCGAGCTTTGAGATCGGTGACAAATTTCTCGGCCTGCGCGTCGCTCATGATCTCCGAGGGTTTTACCAGAATGTGGCGTACTTCGGTCTGGGAGACAATCTGTGCGCCACCGCGTTTGTCCTGCAAATACACCAGATGGAACCCACTATCGCTGCGAAAGGCATCGGCCGCCTCCCCAACTTCCAGGGTGGGGGCTATTTCGCTGAACAATGAGGGTAGATCGTCTGTTTTACGCCACCCCAGGTCACCGCCGCTGAAGCTGTACTTCCCCTTGCTGGATGAGATTACCTGTTCGAAAGGCTCTCCGGCGCGAACCCGATCGATCATATTGTCCACAAACTGTGCCGCCTCGGTGACCTCGGCCTCTGACGCATCCGGCGCCAGGGGAAGCAGAGCGTGTACCAGTCGATATTCGGGCTGGCTCAGTTTCTTGCCCTCTACGGTGGCCAAAAAATTGTCAATTTCCTGGTCGCTGGTTTGAATGCGCTGATTGACATTGCCCGATTGCACCCGCTGTAAAATCATTTCGCGGCGGATATCCTCGCGCATCTCGGCGTAGGACTCTCCCTCTGCCTCCAGGCGGCTTCGAAATTGTTCCAGTGTCATATGATTCTGCGCCGCTATTCGAGTTACCGCTGCGCTGAGCTGGGCCTCACTGATTCGAACGCCCACCCGATTGGCGATTTGCATCTGAATATTTTCCAGAATTAATCGGTCCAGAGTTTCCCTGATCAACTCGTCTTCGGAGGGCAACTCTACCCCCCTGGCTTTGAGACTTTCGGTAAGCTTGGCCAGCATTGAGCGCAATTCGCTGGCCATGATGATGTCATCATCGACAATGGCCACAACCTGGTCCAGTATCTCTGTTGCGGCCTGTATCAAGGGTGTGACAGGCAGGGTTATCGCCAGGGCAGCTACCAAAAATAGTGTTTTAATATTCACGTTCTTCAAAACCTCTGATCATTTCCTCAAGTATAGTTGTGACCCGGCTGCCAAAGCCGCCCAGTCCCTTGAGTACAAATTGCACTTGAATGGACTCTTCACGTTCCAAATTGGGATTACTGAAATCTGGAATCAGGCCGGGTATGTTGTCAAAATAACGCAGGTGCAGAATACGCGCAGTCCAACAGCAGCTATCATATTCCAGTCCGAACATATCTTCTATGGTGGTGTCAGCTTCGATACTATAACTCCAACTGGCGAATGCGCTCCAGTTTGACCTCAGGGGCAGGTATGTAGAGAAGGTGGCCTGTTCGGTAATAGGCACTAATCCGCTCTGCCGCTGGGGCCTGCGGAAGGTGTAGCCGACATTGAAGATAGCGCCGTTCCCGGCTTTGAAGTTTGTTTGGAAACTGCCGCTGTTTACCTCACCAGAGTAGGGGTCCCAGACAATATTGGTGCGAATGTCCAGTTGCTCGCCTGGGCTGAAGGTGAGCTCTGCCGCCATTTCCGAGCCCGAATTATCCAGGACAGGTTCGATAGGGTTGAGCCGTACCCGTCGATCCTCGAAGTAAAAAATCTGGCCTATGCTGGCGCTGAGATACTCGTGTCCCCCACTCTCATCTATGAACCGGGTCGTTATGCCCAGGGATATCTGGTTGGCGTCGTCCAGTCGATCCCGGCCACTGAAGCGCGTTTCCCGAAATAATTGTGCGTAGCTGAAGGTGAGCTCGGCGCTATCGAAGTCCGGTTGGTCCGATTGATCTTCGTATTCGCTATACAGATAAAAAAGCCTTGGCTCCAGTGTTTGCAGCAGTCCTATGTCGCCTAATTGAGTGGTCCGCTCAAAAAACAGGCCCCCGTCCAGGCTGGCAAGCGCAGATCCTACGGAGGGCCGTTCATCATCCAGAGGAAGTGCTCCGCGCTCCAGCTTATAGTCCAGGGCCCGGTATTTCAGCCCGGGGGTGAGGAAACCCTGGGACCATTGCATGGGGTATTCCAGACCCGCCTCCGCATATATACGCTCGCCGGTCACCCGATTCAGGTCGGTATCGAAATTGGAATACTGGGTCAGCAAGATTGGATTGATAGTGAAAAGCTCATTGCGACCCCAGTACTGGCCGGTGATCTGTGGCAGTTTTTCGTAGTCGTTGTTGATGTCATCCGCCAGGGACTGAAATTGTTGCACCTCCATCTGCAACAACCAATCATCACCCAGGTAGTCTACGGTGCCTCGCTGTAGCAAAGCGGTCTGGCGCTTCGCGTCCAGGCTGGAGGTATCCAAATCCTTGAGATAATTTACATCGCTGGCTTTGCTGTAGTCCACCTTGGAGCGCCAGCGTTGTTGTAACAGGCCATTGTGCTTAACCGTACTCATCCAGCGGTCGTGATTACGCTCATCGGGGAATTCATCCTCATAGCGTTTGTCGTCATTAAGGTATGCCCCCCCTACCGACCAGAAACCGGTGTAGTCTCCCAGGTGGCGCAGTTCCAACTCGTTGTTCAGACCGCGTTCCTGAATATAGCGAGGCACGTACAGGGCGTCGTAGTTGGGTGCCAGATTGAGATACAGAGGCGTGGCAATATCCACTCCACCCTTGGAATCACTGCCCAGGTCGGGCCATAAAAAGCCGGTTCGGCGCCGATCGTCCAACGGGAAGCTCAACCAGGGGGAGTAAAAAACAGGTACCCCTTTTATTTCCAACTTTGCACCCCTGGCTGTTCCCATGCCCTCGTCGAGGTCCAATTCAATGTTGTCGGCGGCAATGGCCCAATCGTCGTTGCCCGGCGAACAGTAACTGAGATTGCCGTTTGTGAGATGGATGAGGCCGCTGCCATCGCGGTGTAATTCGCTGGCCAGGCCGCGCATATGCAAATCATGCAGCACGAATTGACCATCGGTGACGGTGACTTCACCGCTTTGGGCGGAAAATACTGCGCTCTCTCCACGCAATAAAACGCCGGGTTCCCGAATGACAATATTGCCGGTGAGGGTACCCAACCTGGTTGTCCGATTGATGGTGGCGCGCTCGCCCTCCAACTTCCGGTAGCCCTGCTCGACGATAACACCCCCCGAGAGCGCGACCGTGTCGCCTTGTATTTTCGAATCTGCAGCGCTCGCCTTTATGTCCTGTTGTTCGGGGGGGATGGTCCG
>Ga0114950_10001845_pt1 | contig 16138 bp, 15 predicted proteins | sample N075metaG_FD_83503 | JGI IMG/M metagenome (GOLD analysis project Ga0114950, IMG submission 83503) | Deep subsurface microbial communities from Kermadec Trench to uncover new lineages of life (NeLLi) - N075 metaG | ecosystem: Environmental > Aquatic > Marine > Ocean trench > Sediment | place... | reverse complement strand
ATGAGATATCCGGGCTAGCGACTCAGGCTCCAGACGAACGCAGCCAGCGCGTTGAGCTGATCGTCGTCGATCATCATCCGGCCCATCGGTTCCATGGGCTGGCGCCGGGACGGGTCTTTGATCTGTTCTCGATTCACGCCGGCAGCGATCGTCGCGCGGATCGCCTCGAGCGATCCGTCGCCGTGCAACCACTCATCGTCGGTGAGGTCGGGGCCCAGGTTGGTACCGCTGCCGTCACGCGCGTGGCAGCGGGAGCAGGTGCCCTCGGCAAGAAGCGTCGCCCCCTGGCCCAGCATCTCCTCGGTGATCATCTCCTCGGTCAACGGCGCGCGGTCCTGGGTCGCCGTGCTCCACATCACGGCGATGGCAGCCAGGAAACCGAGGAATCGGGTGCCGGTCAAGAAGTCCCCCTTCGGTTTCGATCGGCGCGAGACTACTACACCTGGGCACGGTGCGGAGAAACCCGGTCAAGGACTGCGACGCGGGCCCCGAGCACGTAGACTATCGGTTTGCTCCGCGACGCCGGCGCCCGGCGGCGCCCCGACACGCAAGGATGTGCGCATGAAGCGCAAGACTTTGGCTCTGATCGTGGTGCTCGCACTCGGGGCGCCGGCCTGTAGCAACGCGCCCGCCGGCGATGCCGGCCCACCCGATTCGCTGGAGCAACGCACCAGCTACGCTCTCGGGTTTTCCGCCGGCCAGAGCCTCAGCGCACAAAGCACCGAGATCGACATCGACCAGCTCGTCGCCGGACTGAGAGCTGCGCTCGCCGGCGAGGAAGGGCGGATGACGGCCGCAGAGATGCAGGCGACGATGATGGAGTTCCAGCAGATGATGGAGTTCCAGCAGATGATGGCGGCCGAGGAGACCGCTCGCATGGAGGGCGCGGGCGCCGCCAACAAGGCCGCCGGTGATGCTTTTCTCGCCGAAAATGCCAACAAGCCGGGCGTCTTCGTGCTCGACAGCGGGCTGCAGTACGAGGTCCTCACCGAGGGCGACGGAGCGTCGGCGGTGCTCTCGGACGAGATCACGGCGCACTACGAAGGCCGCCTGATCGACGGCACCGTGTTCGACAGCTCGATCGAGAAAGGCACTCCGATGACCATCGAACTGAGCCAATTGGTGCCCGGGTTCATCGAGGGTATCAAGCTGATGAAGGTGGGCTCCAAGTACCGCCTGTTCATCCCCGGCGAGCTCGGTTACGGGCCCCGCGGTGCCGGCGCCATGATCGGCCCGAACACGACGTTGATCTTCGACGTCGAGCTGCTGGCGATCAACGGCCAGTCCTGACGCCGTGCTGGTGAACACCGTTCGCTACTACGCGGCGGTCGGGCTCATGGTGACGTTGCCGCCGGCGTTCGCGTTCTGGTTCTTTGTCCATCCGTTCATCGGCTTCTGGCGACGCCGGGGATCCGGCTTCACCTACGCGATCATGTTTCCGGCGATACTGGCGGCGTGCTACGGATTATTTCGAGTGCGCGGTTCCCTGCTCGCGGTCGAGTACGGCACCCAATGGGTGCTCGTCGGACTCGGCGTGGCGCTGTACGCGGTCGCTGTGGTCGTCGAAACAAGATGCCGCCGCTACCTGACGCTGCGCACTCTCGTGGGAATCCCCGAGCTCAAAGCCGACGACGAAGGGCCCGGCAAGCTGCTCAACGAGGGCATTTACGCCCGCGTTCGGCACCCGCGGTACCTGGGCATCATGCTCGGTGGTACGGGGATCGCGTGCGTCGCCAACTATCAGGCGACCTGGGTGCTGATGGCAGCTCTGGTGCCAGTGGTGTACATGCTCACTGTGATCGAGGAGAGGGAGCTGCGCGTCCGCTTTGGCGAGCACTACACGCGCTACGCCGATCAAGTCCCGCGGATCATCCCGCGCCTGCCTTGAAAACGCCGGGACAAATCGGCACCGGACCGTTCGCGAGCGCGGCGCCCGAGGCGATCAGAAGCCCCGCTTCGCAGAATCCTTGTTGACATTGAGCTCGGGGGGCATCATTTTTTTCCTATGGCGAAAGAAGATCCGATCATCTTCGTTGTCGACGACGACGAAGCGGTGCGCCTCTCCACCGAGATGCTCATTCGATCGATGGGGCTTCGCGTCGAAACGTTCGAGTCGGCGACCGAGTTCCTGGAGGATTTCGATCCACAGCAACCCGGCTGCGTGATCCTCGACATCCGCATGCCCGGAATGAGCGGCCTCGAGCTCCAGGACCACCTCAACGAGATGAAGGCGTCGATCCCGATCATCTTTGTTACCGGGCACGGCGACGTGCCGATGGCGGTCACCGCCATGAAGGCCGGCGCAGTAGATTTCATTCAAAAGCCGTTTCGCGACCAGGAGCTCATCGATCGGGTTCACGCGGCGCTCGATGAAGACCGCGAGCAGCGGCAGGAAGCCGCCGCCCAGGGCGAGATCAACGAGCGGATCAAAACACTGACCAGTCGCGAGTTCGAAGTGATGGGTCTGGTCGTCGAGGGCAAGCCCAACAAGGCAATAGCGTTCGACCTCGGGCTGAGCCCGCGCACGGTCGAGATTCATCGCGCCCGGGTGATGCAGAAGATGGCCGCCGGGTCGCTCGCCGACCTGGTGCGAATGGCGCTGCGGGTCCGCCCGGGCCCCGGCTAGCGGAGTTCTTCAGTACCCTGCCACCAACCTCTCGGAGAACACCGCGCTGACTCGCGCGGCACGGTCGACCTGCCTGTGCCTATTTGGCTAGGTGTTAGCCCTTATTTACTGGCTCGGTGACCGGTGCGACCATCCGCGATCCACGTTGCTCCCCCACATAGCGACGGACTAACAGCGCACTGCCTCCCGACGGGGCGTTCAGGAGGTGCCGATTTGTATCGCACACGTTTGGTTTCGACGCGGATTCCCGCGCATGAAAAACGCGAACTCGCCGAGCTCGCCAAGAGCCGTCCCAGCCACGAGTGGGACCCCGACGCGTGCCGCGCCATGTTGTTCGCGGTGCTCGAGACGGCGATCCGCGACTACGAGTATCTCGAGAGCATTCGCGGCCGCCGCCAGCATAGCGCCGCACAGAGCAAGCGAATCCGCAGCATGGTCGAGGACAACGACCCGCGCGCATTTTTCGAAAGCAGTTGGTTCAAGGAGATCTGCCACCTTGTCGGGCTCAACCACGACGCCGTTCGCGCCACGGTCGCAGACCGGGTGCGGGACAACCAACCCGTGACGCGAAACGTCGAGGCGACGCCGGCAACGCTGGCAGGGTAGCGCGTCGGACGACAGTCCCAACGACCGCCCCATTAGCTGCAACGAGAAGCACACACCCGCATCGCGTCGACGATGAAGACCACGCTGTCGCTGGCGCCGCAGGTTTCAGGTGGCGTCGCTTTCCTCCTCGACCGGTAGCGAGAAATGGAACGTCGTGCCGCAGTCGGGGTTGCGGGTAAACCAGACCTTCCCGCCGTGCGCTTGGACGATGGTGCGTGAGATCGACAGCCCCATGCCCATGCCCGATTCCTTCGTCGTATAGAACGGGGTGAACAGTTCGGCTTCCTGCTCGGCATCCAGACCGACACCCTGATCGACCACCGAACAGGTGACACCGCCTTCGCCGGCAGCACGGGTGCGCAGCAGCAGGACGCCGTCGCTGGCGCACCCGTCCATCGCCTCCATCCCGTTGCGTACCAGATTGAGCACGACCTGCTGGATCTGAACCGGGTCGACGACCACGAGGGGCAGCCCTTCGGCGAGCGATAAACGAAGGTCGACACCCTTGTGCTGAGCATCGACGCCGGCGAGCCCGGCGACATCGTTGATCAGCGTGTTGAGATCGCACGGAACCTGCCGGCTCTCCCGGCGTCGTACCAGGTCCTTGAGCTTGTTGATGATCGCCCCGGCGCGGAGCGCCTCGTGGCTGATGCGGTCGAGGGTCTCGAGCAACTCGACATCGTTGCTCATGCGCGAGCGAATCATCCGGCCGCAGGCCTGCGCGTAGGTCGCGACCGCGGCCAACGGCTGGTTGATCTCGTGGGCGATGCCGGTTGCCATCTCACCGAGGGTACTGATGCGGGTGACGTGGGCGAGCCGCTCGCGGGTCTCGCGCGCCTCTTCCTCGCTGCGCCGCAGCCGCTCTTCGGCCTCGGCTGCGCTCGGGCCGTGGGCTTCGATCTCGGCGATCCGGGCGCGCAGCCTATCGACCGTGTCGCGCAGCTCCTCGATCTCCTCGGGCATTGCGCCTTTGCCTTTCGAATCTTTGACGACCGTGGTTTCGGAACGCTTGCCGAACATCGTCAGATGTTTCTACAAGGCCGGCGAAATCACAACGCCCCAACGACCCTTGTGCTGTCGCCCCCGTGGACCCGGTAGACCAGGAGGCCGTCAATGGCCCGTTCCGTCGTTGAAGCGGGAGCAACCGGCCCCGACGAGGTGGCCCATCGTTTCCTCGAGACCACACTTGTTCGGGCGAGCGCCCATCGGGAAGGCGACACCGTGCAGCACTAGCCGGCAATCGCCGCCAACATCTCGTCGTTGCCGTCGTACTTGAACTCGTCGACGCCCTTCTCCTCGGCGATCTTCGCTTCCGCTGCGAAGAGCTTCGGAATATCGGCATTGACGACGACGCTCTTGTCGAGGGTCGTGAGGCGATCCTTCAGCGGCTGCGTGTCGATCGATTCCGCCTCACCGACGTCGCCGAGGTACCGGATAAGCGCCGCGGCGCCGCTGGTGCCGTCCTTGCGGGCCACGCCCACCAGCCCATCGCTCGCCTTGCGCGCCCAACCGGCGAGAAAGATTTGTGACAGGTCGCGCTCACCCTCGGGGTCGTACGCCTCATAGGAGAGGTCGTTCACCGGGTAACGGGGCTCCGGATGCTTGCAGTACTCGCTCCACTCCGTCGGCAGACCGAACGTCTCGTCGACCTTGTCGCCAATACAAAAGACAACGCTGTCGCACTCGATGACCGATGTGTTGCCGGTGCCGACGCACTTCATGTAGCCGTTGTCATCTTCGAGGTAGGTCTCCTCGACCTCGAGGCCGGCGCAGTTGCCGTTGCCGTCGCCCACCAGGCCTTTCGGCGAGGCGAAGAAGCGATACGTGAAACGAGTGTCGCTCACCCGATCGAGGCCTTTCTCGAAGCCTTTCAGGAACACCGCCTTGGCGGTCTCGAGGTCCTGGCCGACGGCTTCCATCTTGGGCACGCAACGCTGCCACTCCTCTTCGAAGTCATCGAGGTCGAGGCTCTTGGCGAAGATCTGCCATTCCTTGTTGGTGAATTTTGCCTCGCCGGGGCCACGACGGACCACGGCGCAGACCTCCTTGCAACCAAGGTCGCGCACCACCCAATGGGCAATGTCGCACATGACGTTGCCGATGCCGATGATCACCACGCTGTCGCCCACCGGGTAGTCCTGCTCGGAGAACGGAGGCAGGTGGTTGTAGTGATAGACGACGTCCTTGGCGTGATACACACGCTCGAGCTCCTCGCCCGGTAGCCCCAGCCACTTGGTGCCTTGAGCGCCGACCGTCACCAGAATCGCCTGGAATCCGAGATCAAGCAGATCCTGCATGTTCAGGTCGCCCTCTTCGCCCACCGAAACGTTGCCGTAGTACTCGACCCGAGGATCTTCGAGGATCATCGCGAACTGCTTGCGGAGGCCGCCCTTCATCTTGAGCTTGTTGTGGAAGATCCCGTATTCCGCGAGGCCGCCGGGCTTTACGTCGCGGTTAAAAAGGGCGACGTGGGCTCCGGCGGCAACCAGCTCGCGGGCGGCGTAGAGGCCCGCGGGGCCGGCGCCGACGACGGCGACAAGGTACTTCGGATCACTCTCGTTGGCGGACAAGGCTCGTTCTCCCGGCTCGAAAACTGAAGGCTTCGTAGACACTCAGAGGCGACGCGCTGGGGCGTCGAGGAAAGAAATCCGATTATATTATAGCTAGAGTGCCGTCCCTGACATAGCTTGACGTTGCAGAGGGAATCGCGGGCGAGGTCAAGGGAAGGGCGCGGCCGGCGAAATTTTGGCATCGTCCGCGATGCTAGCCGGGCCGCTCCCTTGAACGACCGCGCGGATTCGCATTAGGCTCTTGACGTCCAACAGGACATCCTCTGCGTCGTCCACACGGGACTAGGGCCGGGCCGGCGGCGGCTACGCCACCGCGGACGGCCGATCCCGACCGACAGGAGAACAATATGCGCAACAAAGCCGTCGCGATCGTCCTGGGGGCAGTCGCCGCCTCGACGCTCATCGCCTGGACATTCGCACCGGATGAGAACGCCACCGCCACGCTCACCTACGGAACCCCAGCGCTCGAGTCGATGGGGGCGCTCGCCTTCGGGCCCGACGACATCCTCTTCGTCGGCGACAGCCAGGGTGCCGCCGTGTATGCGATCGAGATTGCCGATACGGGCGCAAGCAGCGGCGCGATCAACGTTCGTGACCTCGACGCCAAGCTGGCGGCGATGTTTGGTACGACCGCGGATGACATCACCGTCCGCGACATGGCCGTCCATCCCCGATCGGGGAACGTCTACCTGTCGGTAGCACGCGGCGACGGCAACTTCGGCCTCGTCAAGGTCGACGGGTCCGGACAGCTGTCGGAGGTCCCGCTGACCGACGTGCGCTTCTCGAAGGGCGACATCACCAACGCTCCGTCGCCTGAGGCTGCCTACGGTCGCCGCGGATCGGCACGCGCCTATACGATTACCGACTTGGCGTTTGCCGATGGCCAGGTCATGGTTGCCGGTCTGTCGAACCAGGAGTTCGCATCGAACTTTCGCCGCATGTCGTTCCCGTTTTCGCACTCGATGAAAGCGACGAGCCTCGAGATCTACCACGTCTCCCACGGCCGCTACGAAACCCACGCTCCCGTCGACACGTTCACACCGTATGAGATCGACGGCAGCGTCCACATCGTGGCCTCCTATACGTGTACGCCGCTGGTGCTTTTCAACCTCGCCGGCCTCGCGGACGGCGAGCATGTCATGGGCAGGACGGTCGCCGAGCTCGGTGCCGGAAACCGCCCGCTCGACATCATCACCTACAGCAATGGCGGCAACGACTACGTCCTCGTCGCCAACAGTCGCCATCCGCTGATGAAGATCGACGCCTCGAGCTTCGCGTCGGCCGAAGGGCTCGAGCCCCCGACCGAGGAGACCGGCATCGGCTTCGAGGCGATGCCGCAGATCGGAGTCCAACGGGTCGGCGAGCGGGGTGACGGCATCGTCATGCTGCAAGACGATGACGGATTGCACCTGATCACGGCCGCCAAGGATTCGATGTAGTCAAACGGTGCGATAAAGAAGAGTGGACGCCGGGGTTCGCAAGGGGACCCCGGCTCTCGCCCTTTCTTCATCGAGCGCGACGCCCACACCTATGAGCGATTCCGGCCTGCTCCATTGCCTGTCCCACCCCCGGCGAGCGGGCGGCGGCCTAGTTCTCCTGGGTCTGGTCGCCTGCTGCGGATGCGGTCCCGCCGAAATCGACGTCGCCGACGCGCCGACGATTCGTTTCGCGGGCGACCCCTACGGTGATACCGACGCCATCGAAGTCACGGGTCTCAGCCCGTCGTCGCTGGCCTCCCTCGACGAGCTCACCACCGAGCAATGGGTCGACGCGCTGGCGGTGCTCACCGAAGCGGCGGCCGACGATCCCGGGGCGCCGGTCGTTCTCGGCGACTACCGGATCGATGCCGGCCGCGTCCTGTTTACTCCCCGGTTCCCCTTCGCCCCCGGGATGAGCTACCTGGCGCGTTTCGCTCCGCCATCGGGTATCGAGCCGATTGAATGGACATTCTCGATACCCGAGGTCACCGGGGCCAGCACGACGCGGGTAGCTGAGATCTTCCCGAGCGCCGCCACCTGGCCGATGAACCAACTGAAGATGTACGTGCACTTCTCCGGGCCGATGCGCACCGGACGCGCCTTTGACTTCATCCGGTTGATCGACGAAGACACCGGAATCGAGGTCGAGCAGCCGTTCGTGACCGTCCAGGAAGAGCTCTGGGACCAAACCCACGAAACCTTGACGATCTTGTACGACCCGGGTCGTATCAAGCGGGGCCTCGTCCCCAACCAGGAGGCCGGCCTACCGCTGCAGACCGGGAGGTCGTATCGCCTCGTGATCGATGCCGGGTGGCCGGACACCGACGGGCGGTTGCTCGAGGAGCCCTACGAGCACCACTTCTCGATCGGAGAGATCGACCGCACCTCTCCCCACCCGAATGGCTGGATACTGACGGTGCCCGGTGCCGAAACCCGCGACCCCCTGGTCTTGGCGTTCGGCGAGCCGCTCGACCACGGACTCCTTCACACGCTCATCGGGGTGCGGCGCGCCGCGACCGGGACGAAAACGAGCCGCTGGGCCACGACCACAGAAACGACTCCCGCTGACCAACTGCTCGGCCGCGTCGAAACCACCGATGCCGAGTCAGCCTGGCGTTTTTCCCCGGATGAGCTCTGGGCGGCGGGCCGGTATGAAGTGGTCATACCGACGATTCTCGAGGACCTTGCCGGAAACAACCTCAAGAATCTGTTCGATGTCGATCTCGGGGAGGTACCGAGCGAGTTTGGCGGCGTCGAGGCCGTCTATCTGCCGTTTGTCGTAGCCGGACGCTAGCAGGCCGTTGCGGCCGATCTCGGCGTCAGGGCTCGTCGACGATACCAAAGCATCGCCTTCCTCTCCCTTCCTTGACCTCGCCCGCAGCAGGAGGGCGTTGAGATATCCGGGCTAGCCCCGACTTCTCAACGGGTGGCTACTGCGCGAGCGCGATATAGCGCGTTTTGCCCGGATCATGCGATGGTACAACGGCCCGTACCCGAGGATCTCTTGCATGGAACCACCCGGCGAAGAATCACCTAAACCGCATATCTCAACGCCCTCGGGAGGCGTCTGGAGCGAACTGCGCGGCGCCATGCGCGGAGAGCAGCGCGATTACACCCGCGGCCCCGTCGGCCGCGCCGTGCTGCTGCTCGCCGTGCCCATGGTCCTGGAAACCGTCGCCGAGTCGATCTTCGCGATCGTCGACATCTATTTCGTCGCCAAGCTCGGCGCCTGGGCCGCCGCAACGGTCGGGCTCACGGAGTCGCTGCTGACGCTCATCTATACGATGGCGCTCGGGCTCTCGATTGGTGTGACCGCCTTGGTGGCGCGTCGCATTGGTGAAAAGGACCCAGATGCGGCGGCGCGAGCAACGGTGCAGGCGATCATCTTGGGGCTGGGGGTGGCGGCGCTGATCGGCCTGTTCGGCGGCATCCTGGCGCCGAGTCTTCTTGCCATGATGGGTGCCGATGCGGTGATGATCGAGCAGGGTACCCCGTACACCCGCATCATGCTGGCGGGCAACTTCACCGTACTCTTGCTGTTTCTGGTAAACGCCGCGTTCCGCGGCGCCGGCGACGCCGCCATCGCCATGCGTGTGCTGTGGATCGCCAATGGCATCAACGTCGTGCTCGACCCGGCGCTGATCTTCGGCTGGGGTCCGCTGCCGGAGCTTGGCATCATGGGCGCCGCGGTAGCCACCAATATTGGTCGCGGGACCGCCGTGGCGGTTCAGTTCTGGTTCCTGGCGCGAGCCGGCGGTCGGCTGACGGTAGGCAGGAAGCACCTCCGGATCATCCCCTCGACCATGTTGCGGCTGTGGCGGCTGTCGGCCACCGGGATGTTCCAAGTATTCATCGGCATGGCCAGCTGGATCGGGCTGGTTCGCATTCTCGCCGGGTTCGGCGCCGAGGTTCTCGCCGGCTACACGATCGGGATTCGGCTGATCGTCTTCGCCCTACTGCCGAGCTGGGGAATGAGCAACGCGGCGGCGACGATGGTCGGCCAGGGACTCGGCGCCGGGAAACCCGAGCGCGCCGAGCGCGCCGTCTGGATCGCCGGCTTCTACAACATGCTTTTCCTCAGCGCCATCGGCATCGTCTTCTGGGTGTTCGCCCCGACGATCGTCATGTTCTTCGCCAGCGTCGGCGATCCCGGCCGCGCCGCCGAGGTCGCCAACATGGTCGCCTGGGGCGTGCTGTGCCTACGTATCGTGAGCATCGGCTTCCCCTTCTACGCCTACGGAATGGTGCTGACCCAATCCTTCAACGGCGCCGGCGACGCCTGGACGCCGACGATCATCAACCTGTTCGTATTCTGGCTGTTCGAGTTGCCGGCGGCGGCGTTGCTCTCGTACGGGCTAGGATGGGGGCCGAGCGGAGTCTTCGTGGCGATGACGGTGTCGTTTTCAGCCCTCGCGGTGGTCAGCGGCGTTGTGTTCAAGCGCGGCAAGTGGAAGGGAAAAGTGGTCTAGCTGCGTCGGCCCGCCTTGCCCTCGCCCGCAAGACCCACCCGCCAGACATCACACTTTCACCACGGCCTGCGTGGGCTGCGTTCGAGCGGCTCGTCAGGCCTGTCTTGTACGATGGGCGCATGAGCGAACCGTTGTGGGAACCGAGCGACGAGCGCATCGCGGCGGCCCGCCTCACCGCCTTCATCGATCACGTCAACACCGAGCTCGACCTGGCAATCGACGGCTACCCGGCCCTGTACGACTGGTCGATCAGCGAGCGCGGCGCGTTCTGGGGCGCGGTCTGGAACTTCGGCGGGGTAATCGCCGAGACTCGCGGAGAGGTTACGCTCGCCGACGCCGACAAGATGCCCGGGGCGCGCTTCTTTCCGGACGCGCGGCTGAACTTCGCCGAGAACCTGCTGCGCAACGCCTCGGCGATGGAGCCGCCGAGCACCTCTGACGGAAGCACCCGCGCCGACGACGACGCGCTCGTCTTCTGGGGAGAGGACACGGTCCGCCGCCGGCTCAGCCACGGCGAGCTCTACGATCGGGTGTCGCGACTGGCACAGGCTCTGGCGGCGATGGGTGTCGGCCCCGGCGACCGGGTCGCGGCGTTCCTCCCGAACATGCCCGAGGCGATCATCGGCATGCTCGCCGCCGCATCTCTCGGCGCGGCGTGGTCGAGCTGCTCACCGGACTTCGGCGTCGAAAGCGTCATCGACCGCTTCGGGCAGATCGAGCCCTCGGTATTGATGTGCGCCGACGGCTACCGGTTCAAGGGGAAGAAGATCGATTCGCTCGACCGCGTCGCCCGGTTCCTGGGGCGGCTACCGACGATTCGTCACGTCGTCGTCGCCGGATACCTGAGCGAGCCGCCGGCGCTCGCCGATTTTCGCAAAAGACTGGCTCTGCTGCCGGATCGACCCGAGCCCGCGACGGCCACGCCATCGGGAACAGCGCCGTCGGCAGCGGCACCGCAGGTACACGCTCTCGACGATCTCTACGCGGCCCATCCCGGCGGCGACATCGAATTCGCCCAGCTTCCCTTCGATCATCCCCTGTACATCTTGTTTTCGTCGGGCACGACCGGGAAGCCGAAGTGCATTGTGCACGGCGCCGGCGGTACGTTGCTCAAACACCTCAACGAGCACCAGCTGATGTGCGACGTGCGACCCGGCGACCGGGTCTTCTACTTCACGACCTGCGGCTGGATGATGTGGAACTGGTTGGCGTCAGGGCTCGCCTCGGGCGCAACCTTGCTGCTCTACGACGGCAACCCGGTGTACCCGTCGCCCACTGTGCTCTTCGACCTCGCCGACGCGGAAGACGTGACGCTGTTCGGCACCTCGGCGAAGTTCATCGATGCCCTCGACAACCTCGAGGTCGACGTTCGCTCGACGCACGACCTGTCGAGCCTCCGAACACTGACGTCCACCGGATCACCGCTGGCCCCCGAGGGATTCGACTTCGTCTACGAGCACATCAAACGAGACCTTTGTTTGAGCTCGATCTCCGGCGGCACCGACATCGTCGGCTGCTTCGTAGGCGGCAATCCGATCGGCCCGGTATGGCGCGGCGAGATTCAGGCACGCGGGCTCGGTATGGCGGTCGACGTTTTCGACCGCGATGGTCGCTCCCTGCGCGGCGAGAAGGGAGAGCTGGTGTGCACCAAGCCGTTCCCATCGATGCCGGTGGGCTTCTGGAACGACCCCCAAGGGACACGCTACCGGGCGGCGTATTTCGAGCGATATCCGAGTGTCTGGTGGCACGGCGACTTCGCCGAGATCACCGAACACGGCGGCGTCATCATCTACGGCCGCTCCGACGCCACGCTGAATCCCGGCGGTGTGCGCATCGGTACCGCCGAGATCTATCGGCAGGTCGAGCGGCTCCCGCAGATCGAGGAAGGCTTGGTAATCGGCCAGGAGTGGGACAACGATGTGCGCATCGTGCTCTTCGTCCGATTGGCCGAAGGCGTCGCCCTCGACGACGATCTCATCACCCACATCAAGCAGCAAATCCGCGCCGGAGCCAGTCCCCGCCACGTCCCCGACGTGATCCTCGAAGTCGCCGACATCCCGCGCACCAAGAGCGGCAAGATCACCGAGCTCGCGGTGCGCGACGTGGTGCACGGCCAACCGGTGAACAACAGGGAAGCCCTCGCCAACCCCGAGGCGCTGGAGCTGTTCGCCGACCGGCCGGAGCTGCGCGAATAGGCGTTCCGGCCCGTTCTACTTCCAGGGGGCGTCCGACCGTTCCTGCCGCTATACTTTCACAGGGGTTCCTGTCCTGGGGCGGTCTGATGAACACGTATCGATTCACCCGTGCGCACCCCGCGCGCTCCATCCATGAGGTGGCAAGCGAACGCGGCTTCTCGTTGATCGAGCTCCTTGTCGTGGTCGGCATCCTGTGACCTGGCGCCCGACTACATGCTGATCATTCCGACCGCGGATGCCTGGGGGAACCCCTATGCGTACACCACCGAGTCGGGCGCGACGATCTGCACGTTGACCTCGAACGGTTCCGACGGTGCCGCCGGACCGGCGCCGCCCCCGGGTTGGGTCAACGCCCCCTATGAGCCGGACCTGAGCATCACGAACGGCGCGTTCACCCAGGCTCCCCAGATCACCGCCGCGGTCGAACCGCCGATTAAAAAGTAGCAATCGCTATCGAGACCATTTACCTCATGGTGCTCAGTAGGCGCTCGAGCTCGGCAATCAGACCGTCGAGGACCTCGGCAAGCTCGTCGTGGCGTTTGATGGCGTCACCGCCGGGCTCTTGGTCGGCACGATCGAGGTTGCCGTACAAGTACTGGAGCTGACCCAAGAACATGATCGGCGAGTAGCGATAGGGCTCGTCGACGAACTCTTTCTCGATGATCTCGAGCGCCTCGTCGAGGGCCCTGGCCTGGTCGGTCTCGGCGCCCTCCAGCTCGGTGCGCGCCTCGCTCAACTTGTGGGCCGCGAGCCGCGCGTTGCTGAGCGTGTCGCGGACATCGAGAGCAAAGGCGGCCTGGCGTTCGAGGACATCGGCGGTCATGCCTTCCGCCGCAACACGCGGATCCATCACCACCTCGAACGTCCGGCTGGCGCTCCAATCACCCGCCGTCAGGCGTGCCTCGTAGGTGCCGGGCGGAACCATCGGTCCGCCGCCGCCACCACCACCGTTGCCGCCGCGACCGCCGCCGCCACGTGGCGCCGCCCAGGGACCGGCATGCCGCAGATCCCAGACGAAACGGTGCATGCCGGCATCCGACGGGAGCCTCGGCGTGCCCACCCGCTCGAGGCGCCACTCGCGCATGCTGAGCTCGTCGGGAACCTGGAAGCTGATGCCCGATGCCTGGCTCGACAGGCCACGCACCAGATTGCCCGCGGTGTCGAAGATCTCCAGCGTAACTTCGCCGTCGGGGCGTTCGGCGAACCAGTAGTCGAAGTAGGCACCGACCGGCGCGTACTGCGGCGCCGACGGGCTGCCGCCACCGCGGCCGCCTCGACCGCCACCGCGCACCCGCACGGCGTCGGTGATCTCGAAGAAGTGCGCCGGCGAGCCGGCAATCGCCTCCGACACTTCGTGCAACGGCGCGAGGTTGGTCATGATCCAGAAGCCACGACCCATCGTCGAGATCGCCATGTCGGTGCCGACGATCTTCAGGTCGGAAACCGGGGTGTGCGGCAGGTTGAGCTGGAACGACTGCCAGTTCGCTCCGTCGTCGAAGGAGATCCACATGCCGAACTCGGTGCCGGCGTACAGGAGCCCTTCACGGGCGGGATCCTCGCGCACGACCCGCACCGGCTCGTCGTCGGGGATGCCGTTGGTAATCGACACCCAGGTGGCGCCGTAGTCCTCGGTCTTGAAGATGTAGGGCGCGAAGTCGCCGACCTGGTAGCGCAGAATTGACGCGTACGCCTTGGCCGGATCGTGCGGCGAGACCTCGATCGTCTGGACGCGGCCATACGGCCCCATTTCGGGGGTCACCTCGGTCCAGGTAAGGCCGTTGTCGCGGGTGACGTGAATCGGCCCGTCGTTTGCACCTACCCAGATGACGCCGCGCTCGTGGGGCGACTCTTGGATCTCGTAAATCACCGAGAAGTGCTCCTCGCCGGTGGCGTCAACGGTGATCGGGCCGCCCGAGTGCACCTGCGTTTCCGGGGTGAACGCCGTCAGGTCGGGCGAGATCGTCTCCCACGTGACGCCGCCGTCCTCAGTGACGTGGACGTATTGGGAGGTGTGGTAGACCCGATTCGGGTCGTGTGGCGAGACGTGAATCGGGGCGACGCGCTGGAATCGAAACGCCAGGTCCGCGGGGTTACGGCCATAGAGGTTCCAGAAGCCGACGTAGTACTGCTGCTCCTGGCCGGTACGACGGTTGAAGACGCCGAAGCGACCCTTGCAGTTGGCGTACACGATGTCGGGATCGCCCGGCTTGGGCACCACCGGGCCGGTCTCGCATCCACCGTGCGACTCCCACAGACCGGCGGCGCCACCGGGGGTGGAGCGATCCGGGCGACTCGGCACCGAGATCGTCGAGTTGTCCTGCTGGCCGGCGTAGAGGCGATACGGAAAGTCATCGGATACGTCGACCTGGTAGAGCTCGGCGGTCGGTTGGTTGTTCTGCGTCGACCAGGTCTGGCCGCCGTCTCGGGTGACGTTGGCACCACCGTCGTTGCTCTGGATCATGATGTCCGGGTCGTCCGGATTGATCCACAGGTCGTGGTTGTCACCGTGCGGCGTGCGGCCGCCCGAACCCCAGGTGCGGCCGCCGTCGTCGGAGCGGCTGTAGCCCTCGGCCATCCCCCACAGGATGTCGGGGTTGGTCGGATGGGCGACCAAGTTGTTGTAGTAGAAGGGCCGGTTGCGGATTGCCTGGTAGTCGCTGACCTGGTACCAGCTAGCGCCGCGGTCGTCGGAGCGATACACCCCACCCTCGTCGCCCGGCGCTTCGATCAGCACGTAGACCCGGTCCGGATCGCCGGCGGAGACGGCGAGGTCTGATTTGCCGCGCAAGCCGTTCGGCAAGCCGTCCTGCAGGTGGATCCAGGTGTCGCCGCCGTCCGACGATTTGTAGACGCCACCCTCGTAGCCGCCCGAGATGATCGTCCACGGCTTGCGCTCGACAAGCCACATCGAGGCATAGATCTCGTCGGGGTTGTCGGGGGCGAACTCGAGATCGACGGCGCCGGTCTTGTCGGACACGAACAGCACCTGCTCCCACGAGTCACCACCGTCCATGGTTCGATACACGCCGCGCTCCGGGTTGGGCGCGAACGGGTTGCCGATTGCCGCGACGTAGGCGATATCCGGGTTCTGCGGGTGAATCAAGACGGCTCCCGAGTTGCCGGTGGCCTCGAGGCCGAGATGCACCCAGGTGCGCCCGGCATCCATCGACTTGTAGACGCCCTTGCCGATGATCACGTTGCTGCGCAAGCCATCGGAGCCGGTGGAGACGTAGACCACATCCGGGTTCGACGGGGCCACCGCGATCGCGCCGATCGAGCCGGTGGCGAAATAGCCGTCGGAGATCGGCCGCCACGTCTGTCCCCAGTCGGTCGTCTTCCACACGCCGCCGCCGGTCGCACCCATGTAGAACGTCGACGGCTGCGCCCGGTGTCCGGCCACCGTGGTAACCCGGCCGCCGCGCGACGGGCCGACCATGCGGTACTGCAGAGCTTCGAAAAACTCGGGAGGAATCGTTTCGCGAGCCTGGGCCACGGCAATCTGCGGCTGCCCCGCCTGGGCGATCGCGGCGATCATCAACGCGGCGACGATACCGACCTTCATACGCATGGATACTGCCTCCTGGAAATCATCGAGGTCGTGGGGATGGGGAAAATCTACCGGCGCGGGGGCAAAGAAACAACAAAACAGCGGTACAACAAGGGACATAATAGGGTGCTGAAAGGAGACCCCGAT
>Ga0114950_10001844_pt1 | contig 16148 bp, 14 predicted proteins | sample N075metaG_FD_83503 | JGI IMG/M metagenome (GOLD analysis project Ga0114950, IMG submission 83503) | Deep subsurface microbial communities from Kermadec Trench to uncover new lineages of life (NeLLi) - N075 metaG | ecosystem: Environmental > Aquatic > Marine > Ocean trench > Sediment | place... | reverse complement strand
GGATGTACGCGATCTCCTTGAGCTTGAGAGCGCCTTCGAGAGCCACCGGAAAGTTGTAACCGCGACCCAAGTAGAGCGCGTTCTGATGGCGCATGAACGTCGTGGCGAGCTTGTTCACACGCCCGGCCGCGTCGAGTACCATGGCGGCCTGCCCCGGAAGCCGTCGCAGGGCTTTGACAATCTCGCGCCCCTGGAGAACCGAGAGCGCACGGAGCCTACCCAGTCTGAGCGTGATCATGGCGAGCGTCACGATCTGCGACGTGAACGCCTTCGTACTGGCGACACCGATTTCCGGGCCGGCATGTGTGTAGGTACCGCCATCGACCTCGCGCGCAATGCTGCTTCCCACGACGTTGACGATCCCCAGAGTGCGCGCGCCGCGCTGCTTGGCTTCCTTGAGCGCCGCGAGCGTATCGGCGGTTTCGCCACTCTGGGAGATCCCAATGACCAACGTGCGATCGTCCACGACTGGATTGCGATAGCGAAACTCGGACGCGTATTCGACTTCGACGGGGATACGAGCGAGTTCCTCCAACATGTACTCCCCAATCAACGCCGCATGCCACGATGTACCGCACCCCGTAAGCACGATGCGCTCGAACTTGAGGAGCTCCCCGTCCGTCAGATTGAGACCGTTCAGGCGTGCTGTACCCGCATCATCGAGCAAATGCCCCCGAATCGTGTTCCGGATACTCTCCGGCTGCTCCATGATCTCCTTGAGCATGAAATGCGGGTATCCGCCTCGACCGATCGTCGCAAGATCCCATTCGAGCGTGGTGGCAAGTTTCTCGATCTCGACGGCATAGAGGTCGGTGATCTGATAGCTGTCCGCACGAATCTGCGCGATTTCGCCATCGTCGAGATACACGACCGTGCGCGTATGCTCGAGAAGGGCAGAAGCATCCGACGCCACGAGATTCTCACCCTCGCCCAGACCGATCATGAGCGGCGACCCGTTTCGCGCCGCCACGATCGTGCCTGGTTCCATCGACGACACCACCGCAATACCGTATGTGCCGTCGACTTGATGGAGTGCGGCAGTCACGGCATCGATCAAAGATCCGTCGTAGAGCTGCTCGATCAGGTGGGCCAGAACCTCCGTGTCGGTTTCCGAACGGAAGGTGTGGCCGCGGCCGGTCAACGCGTCTCGGAGTTCGGCCGCGTTCTCGACGATCCCATTGTGCACGAGTGCTATGGTGCCCCCGCAATCGATGTGTGGGTGGGCATTGGCCTCGGTGGGTTCGCCGTGGGTCGCCCATCGCGTGTGTCCGATCCCGATGGTTCCCTTGAGGTCGATTCGCCGTAGCAGGTCCTGAAGTTCATTGACTCGTCCGGCAACGCGGTGCGTCACCAACCCTTCGTCATTGAGCACGGCCACGCCGGCGGAGTCGTATCCTCGGTACTCCAACCGATGAAGCGCCTCAACCAACAACGGTGCGACCTCTCGCGATCCGACGTATCCAATGATTCCACACATCTTCTATACCCCTGCCTCTGCCAGCGCCGAGCGTGCCGCGGAAATCAAATATTCCGCGTCGGCTGTAGTTGGTGCCTCTGCAATGAACCGAATGATGGGTTCGGTTCCGGATGGTCGAACATGAAGCCAACGGTCGGACCACGCCAGTCGTAAACCGTCCTGCGTATCCCGCTGCGCATCAGCGAATTGTTCGTCGAGGGCGGCATACGCTCGGTCGAGATCGCCGCTACGCTCCGCCTTGGCCTTCACGATCGAATATCGCGGATTGGAATCGACGAGTTCCGATACCGTTTGCCCACTGCGAGCCAGCAGATCAAGCACCAATGCCGCGGCCAGTGGAGCATCCCGACCGGCGTGGTAACTCGGCAGCATTACCCCACCGTTACCTTCCCCGCCGATGGCGGCACCGGACGCCATGAGCGCCTGGGCGACATTGGCTTCGCCTACTGGCACCCGTTCCACCGTTACACCGAACGTGCGGGCCACATCGTCCACCACCAACGACGTAGACAAATTGACTACGACCGGTCCGATTCGCCGATCGAGTACGGCCCAGACCGCAAACGCCAGCGTATAATCCTCGCCGATGGCCCGGCCCTTCTCATCGACAATTGCGAGACGATCGACGTCTGGATCGACTGCAATACCGATGTTGGCGGATGATTGTGCCACGAGATCGCCCAACTCAGCCAGATTGGCCGGCGTGGGCTCCGGCGCCCTTGGGAACCGCCCATCGGTATCGAGATTGACTCCCGTAACCCTGCATCCCAGAGCCTCCAACAATGGGGGCATGATGACACCTCCAGCCCCACGCACGCAATCGAGAGCAACATGCAGCTTGGCCCGCTGGATGCGTTGGACGTCGATGAAGGAAAGCGCCAACACGCCACCCAAATGGCGTTCGACCGCAGCGGCGTCGGTCCTGATCTCGCCCGAAGACCGACTTGTAACGAATTCATGGGCATCCGCCTGCGTAAACAAGCGGGTGACACGGCCGGCGTCCAAGAACAACCCGTCCGAACCGACAAACTTCAGCGCGTTCCATTCGACGGGATTGTGCGAGGCCGTGATGATGATGCCGCCCGCCGCGTTGTGGTGCTCTACGGCAAGCTGCGCCGTCGGGGTGGGCACGAGACCACAATCCACGACGTTGATTCCCATTTCCGTGAGGGCCGTCGCCGCTACGTCACGAAACACGGGTCCCGATTCGCGAGAATCGCGCGCGAGGACGACCGGACCGTCGTGGTGTTCGGTTACCAACGATCCGAACGCCCGCACATGCCGATCGACCACATCTTCGGTCAAGCTGTCTCCGACAATACCGCGTACGCCGGAAACGCTTCGCATCAACATCGTCATTGGCAGATGCAACGTTACCGTAGCTCAATGACCGAATCAACCATCGGTTGCCGTTTGTCTACAATGGGATGTAGCTTCCCACCCGCCTCAAGCGGAATGTTCCGATGACCAGAATTCTTGATGACGATCTCCAGCATGGCTTGTCTACGCGAGCCGTACATGCCGGCCAGCGCCCCGACGAAGTGTCGGGTGCGATCATGACCCCGATCTATCAGACATCGACTTACGTGCAGACGGCACTGGGTGAGCACAAGGGATTCGAGTACGCTCGGACGCGGAACCCTACGCGCGACGCACTCGAACGGAATGTGGCCGCACTCGAGGGCGCAACGCACGGCTTCGCGTACGCCAGCGGTTTGGCGGCCACGGACGCAGTGCTCAAGCTCTTTTCGGCCGGCGACCACGTCGTATCTGGTGAGAATCTGTATGGCGGCACCCACCGCCTGATGACCCACATCTTCGAGCGACATGGACTCCAGTTCACCTTCGTGGATACGCGGGACATCGCGAACATCGAGGCCGTTATCACCGATGCCACGAAGATGATCTTCATCGAAACGCCCACGAATCCGATGATGCGCCTCACCGACCTCGAAGCGGTTAGAGCGCTCGCCAGAGATCGCGGAATCGTGGTCGCGGTCGACAATACCTTTGCAACACCCGTATTCCAACGACCGATCGAGTTCGGCATCGAACTCGTCATCCACTCCACGACCAAATACCTGAACGGGCATTCGGACATGGTCGGCGGCATGGTGCTCACCTCTCGTGACGACCTCGCGGATCAGCTCGCGTTCATCCAGAACGCCGCCGGGGGAATTCCCGGACCGCTGGACTGTTGGCTCGCCCTGCGTGGAACGAAGACGCTGACATTACGAATGGCTCGACACGATGCCTCTGGTCGCGCCATTGCCGCTTGGCTCGACGAACATGCCGGTGTCCAGCACGTGTACTATCCGGGCCTCTCCAATCACCCACAACACGAACTCGCCAAACGACAGATGTCCGGATTCGGCGGGATGATCTCGCTCGAACTCGGATCACTGAAAAAGGCACGGGCCTTCGTAGAAAAGATCCGGCTGTTTGCGCTGGCGGAGTCGTTGGGTGGCGTCGAAAGCCTGGTGGGGCACCCAGCCTCGATGACCCATGCATCGGTACCCAAGGCCATGCGCGAAGAGATGGGCCTGACCGACGGTTTGGTGCGCCTGTCCGTGGGAATCGAAGATCTCGACGACCTGATGAAGGACCTGGATCAGGCCCTCGCGGCTGCAGGAAACGCCTAAAGTCGCATATTGAAACCGGTGTGCGGGCCCCGCGTAGGGAAAAGCCGGTTACCCAATCACCAACAGCGACGATCAGGAGGCATTAATGGCGAAAGTGCTGACCGAAATATCCGCCGTCAGTTGGGAACACCCAGCCGACCGTGCGGCTCTTCAGACCCTGCGCTCAGTTCCCGGGTTTGACGAGGCCGTCAAGAAAATCATGGCGTTCTTCGGCGAGCGGGGCATCCGCCTCATTTTCCAAGCCGATGCGGTTCGGGTCGGACCCGATCAATTCCCGGGGCTGCACGCGATGATGACCGAAGTGACACAGACAATGGATTGGCCTAAGCAACCAGAGCTGTACGTCACCCAGACACCCATCGTGAATGCCAGTGCCGTCGGCTTTGAAGACCCGTTCATCGTGCTGCATTCTTCTATGTTGCGGCTGCTGGACGAAGACGAAACCCGCGTGATCGTTGGACACGAACTCGGGCATATCATGAGCGGTCACGCTCTCTACCGCACCATTACGCTGCTCATCTTGATGTTCGGTTTTCAGAACCTGCCGTTCCTGGCTGGCCTGGCGTTGCTGCCAGTCAAGTTGGCACTTCTCGAATGGTTCAGGAAAAGTGAACTGTCCTCCGACCGGGCCGGACTGTTGGCAACCCAGGACCCGAAATCGTCGAAGAGCACGTTCATGCGGCTAGCGAGCGGGTCTGAGCAATACGCTCCAGTGCCGCTGATCGCGAACCCCGATCTCGACGTCTATATGGAACAGGCCCGGGAATACCAAGATCTCGGTGGTTTGGATCACGTGTACAAGCTGCTCAACACGGTTGGCATGACCCACCCGCACCACACGTTGCGCGCCGCTGAGTTACAAAAGTGGATTGACGACGGGGTCTACGATCGTATCATCAATGGAGAGTACACGCACCGCGGCCAGGAAGAAGAAGACCGGCCGTTGCGCCCCGATCTGGCGGAAGCAGCGAAGTACTATGCACAGGGCGCCAAGGAGGTGGGGACGGACATGGTGGACGCGGCCAAGAAAGCGGCTTCGGCGTTCACGGACGCGATCAAGGAGCGAGCTAAGAAGTGAACGTACTGGTCGTTGGAGGTGGGGGGCGCGAACACGCATTGTGTTGGGCGCTTTCCCACTCCGCGACTGTTTTTTGCGCCCCGGGAAATCCGGGTACCGCAACTCTCGCTACCAATCTCTCCATCGACAACGACAACCACAGAGCTTTCGTCGAGGCCGTGCGCGAGCGGAGTATCGACTTGGTCGTTGTCGGGCCCGAAGTGCCGCTCGCCCTTGGACTCGTTGATGCGCTAGACGCCGCCGGTATTCCGTCGTTCGGCCCCACCCGGGCCGCCGCGCAACTCGAAGCGTCGAAGGCCTTCGCGAAGTCCGTCATGCTGGCCGCAGGGGTCCCGACTGCCCCTAGCGAGACCTTTACCGACGCGGCGAAGGCCCTGGACTATGTCTCGGGTCATTCGGAGCCCCTGGTGGTCAAGGCCTCGGGCCTGGCGGCCGGAAAAGGCGTGATCATCTGCGAGACCCGGGATCAGGCGGCGGATGCGGTCCGCGAGATGTTCGGCGGGCGGTTCGGATCAGCCGGTCACGAAGTGATCGTCGAAACCTACCTCGAGGGAGAAGAACTCTCCGTGTTCGCCATGACCGACGGCGAACACACGATGCTGCTCCCCTCGGCGCAGGACCACAAGCGGCTGGGCGAGGGAGACACCGGGCCCAATACCGGAGGAATGGGCGCGTACACGCCGGTCTCCATCGCGAGCGACGCATTGCTGTCGCGGGCAACCAACGAAGTGCTGACGCCGACGCTACGGCAAATGGCCTCTGACGGCCGCCCGTTCCGCGGTATGCTCTACGCTGGATTGATGATCGATTCCTCCGGCGCCCCGTTCGTACTCGAGTTCAATTGTCGTTTCGGCGATCCCGAAACGCAGGTCGTGCTGCCGGCGGCCGGCAACCTCGACCTGGCGGCACACATGTTTGCCATCGCCAAGGGCGAAACGTGGAATGCCCCTAGCCGCGTCGACGCAACCCAAGCGGCTGTAACGACAGTCGTTGCAGCCCCAGGGTACCCCGCCGCACCTGTCAAAGGCGCAGCTATCGACGTGCCATCGACGATGCCCCAAGACACCATTCTCTTTCATGCAGGCACCAAGCTCGACGAGCATGGAACGCTACGTGCGAGTGGTGGGCGCGTACTGTGTGCCACCGGCCTTGGTGGCTCGGTCGCCGAAGCTGCAGAACGCAGTCGAGAGCTGGCGGAAGCAGTCACGTTTGAGAACGCTGTATTCCGCCACGATATCGCTTGGCGCGAGGTAGCGCGTGCCGGAGCTGCCTGAGGTCGAAACCATCGTCCGCCAACTGCGCCCCCGGGTAGTTGGTCGGACACTCCGAAACCCCAAACTCTACCATGCGGATGTCTTGAGAGATGTGCGGCCGGCACGCCTCCTCGAGGCCCTGCGGAACGCTACGGTTAACGAGGTCTCGCGGCGGGCCAAACACGTCGTCATCCGAATCGATCGAGCCCAACGCCTGGTGATTCAACCCGGGATGACGGGACAACTCCTCATCTACGATCGTCGGATGACCGCCGCGCAGCGCAAGTATGCGGTCTTGCAAGTCTCCCTAGGTAACGGATCCTTCCTCGTGTACCGCGATGTGCGAAGGCTCGGCACGATCAGGCTCTTGGATTCCGAGGGGTGGCGGAGATATACTGAGCGAATCGGGCCCGAACCCCTGACTCCACAATTCAGTTCAGCACACTTCGAGAATCGCATGCGACGCACGCGTCAGGCAATCAAGAAGGCGCTGATGGACCAGCGATTGATCGCCGGAGTCGGCAATATCTACGCGAATGAAGCACTCTTCCGGGCGCGGATCGACCCCTCACGGCCAGCCAACACGCTTGCTACCGCCGATTTTCGGAGGCTGCACCGGGCAGTGCGCGGGGTGTTGAAAGCTGCCATCGAGAAGGGTGGTACGACGATCCGCGACTACCGTACCAGCACCGGAGAAAAAGGAGGATTTCAACACGTACTGCAAGTGTACGGTCGAGGCGGCGAGCCGTGCGTCCGGTGCCGTACTCGCCTGGTGACCACGCACAGTATCGATGCGCGCGTCACTACCTTCTGCTATCGGTGTCAGGGGATGGCCGAATGAAAGTCGCCGTCGTCTTTGACACGCCGTATGACGGGTGGGAAGACGAGGACTTCAAGAAAGAAGTGACCGCGGAGGTCGAGGAACCCAAATATGAAGTGGCCGAAGCCCTCATGGCCAATAGTCACGATGTACTCCTAATAGGGGTCCATGACAACCTCACACACCTCATCGAACGCATACAGCAATACGACCCGGATCTCGTGTTCAACTGTGCCGAGGGATTCCACGGAGACTCCCGGCTCGATTACGTCCTCCCAGCCGTTCTCGAAGCCGAGGGATTCCCCTATACCGGAACAGCTCCCATAGGCCTGTTGACCTCGAGAAACAAGGGGATGAGCAAGAAGCTGCTGGGGTATCACGGGATCCGCGTTCCAGGATTCGTCACCTATCGATTGACCGACGATCCGACATCGCCACCGGACCTCACGTTCCCGCTGATCGTGAAACCCCTGCAGGAGGATGCTTCTGCCGGAATCGCCAAGGCCTCCGTCGTTCACGATGTAGAGCATTTGGCCGAGCGGGTGACCCACATCCGAGACAGCTTCGGCCAACCGGCCATTGCCGAGGAATTCATCGAGGGCCGCGAGTTGTACGTCAGCGTGCTCGGTAATGCCAGGCAGCTCCAGGTGCTCCCGATCGTGGAGATGGTATTTGACAAGGCTCGAACGAATCCGTACGAACGCATCGCGACCAAGGCGGCCAAGTGGAACGTACCGTACCGTGAACGGAAGGGTATCCGGAACGTATTTGCCCGACCCATCGCGCAGGCGGCCCTCGAGCAAATCGAGGAAATCTGCCATACCGCCTTTCGTGCTCTCTGGCTCCGCGACTATGCCAGGCTCGATGTACGGCTCACGACCGAGAACGAAGTTTGGATGATCGAGGCCAACGCGAATCCGTTCATCAGCTTCGGCCACGACATGGCAAATGCCGCTGAGAAAGCTGGAATGGATTACTATGCGTTCGTCGAACGCCTCGTCACAATGGCAATGGAACGCTATGGCCCTGAAGCGTAGGCACCGCCACCCAACACCACGTCAGGAATTGCGCTGCAAGTGCGGACATAACCTGAAACGGTTCTGGCCATTTTGCCCGTGGTGCGGCCGCGCGCTGACGTGGCGGGACGATCCGCCAGTCACAGACACCGAATGCGGCTACTGCGGATGGGTCGTGTCGGACCTATTCTTCTTCTGTCCGTGGTGTGGATCCGACATCTACGAGGAAGGTTATTCGTCGGTAACGCCGCTCCTGGCTCCCAAGGGATTCAAGAAGCACGCGAAGTGCGATTGGGGCTGCGGCGGAGGCGTGCAGTACCCGATGCCCTATTGCCCATGGTGTGGACGTGACCAAGGATGGTCAGACGACCAGATCGGTACATGCCCTCACTGCAGCCGCGGTGTCGAAGATTGGTGGCATGTGTGTCCATGGTGCGGATTCGATCCTACCGGACAGGACCTGATCAGCGGGGCGCTGGATCGCGTGCGCAACCTGTTGAAGGCTTCGTGGATCAAGGATTGGGGTTACCGAATCCTATTGCGCCCCGGTGTTTCAGGGGTGGACCCCAAGCACCCCAAACTCATCGAGATCGATCAAGCCTTTGTGGTCAATGTTCGGCGCCGCGACGAGATCCCGTGGAACATGCTCGTTGGGCTGATCTGTCACGAGCTTGGTCATTCATTCCTCTATTACCATTGGACCCTGACCAAGACTCGTGACTTTCAACGGTTGTTTGGCGAGGTCCACAAAGCGTATCGCATCCACGACAACACCTGGGTCGACTTTACGAGGAAGAAGGTGACGCGGGTGCATCCGGGGTTCGTGTCCGCCTACGCAGCGACACATCCTCTCGAGGATTTCGCCGAAGTGTTTCGGATCTACGTGACGCGCAAGGGTAAGATGAAAGAGTTGTTCACCGATTTCGGACGGGCGCGCAAGGACGTGTTGTTGTATGAGAAGTTCCTCTTCACTCACCGTTTTGTTCGCTCGCTGAGGGGTTGGCGATAACGTCCGCCCTCGTTCTACCCCTGCGCGACCACGCGCATCTCAAGCGACGTGTCTCCGCGCTCACCGAAGACCGGCCCGCCGTCTATCGCATGCTCGACGCCACGGGCCGCGTCATTTACATCGGGAAGGCCAAGCAACTTCGCACGCGGATCATGTCCTACTTTCGCGCAAAGGGCCCGGACAAGGCCGCGCGCATCCTCCTGGCAACCGATGATATTCAATGGGACTACGTGCCATCGGAATTCGCGGCGCTATTGCGTGAGTTGCGTGAGATCAAGCAGCACCGGCCCGTCTTCAACTCGCGAATGAAGCGGCGGCGGAACGTGGGATTCGTGAAGGTATCGGGTGGACCCGCACCGAAGATTTACGTTGGATTCCGAGCAAGCTCCGGCGATGTTCTGCACTATGGTCCGTTCACACAGGTCGGCAGGCTCGATGATGGGATCAAGGAATTGAACGACATTCTTGGGCTTCGTGACTGCGCGCTCGACGTGTCGATTGCTTTTGCCGAACAACGGGACCTCTTCGAGCCGGAACGCCATGCGGCGTGCCTACGCCACGAAATCGGAACATGTCTCGGTCCGTGCGCGGGCTTCGTCACGGAAAACGACTACCACGCCAAACTGCATGTGGCCATTGCTTTCCTGGAGGGCCATGGAATAGATCCTTTGAACCAAGTCATTGACGCGATGGCACATGCCAGCGACGTGCAGCATTTCGAAGTCGCGACGCTTTGGCGGGAACGGTTCGACGCGCTCACCTGGCTGCTGGGAGCGTGCGCCCGAGCCCAGGCAACTTTGGAAGGCCTGAGCTTCGTCTACACGGACCCCGGGCCGTTGGGCGACGATCGCACGTATGTCATTCGTCGTGGTACGGTGCGGGCATCGGCACCCACCCCACGATCCCCCATCGAACACGAGGCGTTCCGGGCGCTGGTATCAGAACACGCGGACTCGGTACCCGAGCCCGGCCCAATCCCCGCCGAGGCCATCGACGAAACGGTGCTCATCATGAGTTGGTTCAGGAAACACCCCGGAGCGTTGCGCCGCACGGTCGGGCTCTGCGATTGGCTCGAACAACACCCGGCCCACGCGTAGTGATTCTTTCCGTCATCCAACTCGTGGCCGGCATGGTCGTCCTTTTTGTCGGCGGCGACTACCTCGTGCGAGGTGCCACACGCATGGCCTTGTCGGCAAGAATCTCGACGACGGTCGTGGCCCTCACTGTCGTTGCCATGGGCACCAGCCTTCCGGAGCTAGCCGTCAGCATGGGCGCCGGACTCCGCCACTCGATGGACCTCGCCTACGGCAACATCATCGGGTCCAACATCTTCAACATCGGCACCGTCCTAGGGATCGGCGCCCTGATCGCCATGATCCCAGTGGAGCGCCAGACGGTTCGGGTCGAGTATCCGTTCATGTTCCTGGTTTCCGCCGCCGCCGTGGTGCTCGCTCGGGATGGTTTGGTGGATCGTATCGAGGGCACCTTCCTGATCGTTGGACTGGTGCTCTTCACTGTGTTCCTGATCCGCCACTCGCGTCGAGACGTTTCAGCTGCTGAGGCAGTTGAACTGGAGCGAGAGGTCGAACGAACCGCTCACCCGGATCTCGAGGCTGGCGCCGGGTGGGGTAAAGCAATCATGGCTGTGATCTCGGGTATGGTCGCACTCGCGCTGGGCGCGGATCAAGCCGTGAGAGGCGCCGTGGAGCTGGCAGGGATCTGGGGCGTGCAGGAACGTATCATCGGCCTAACCGTCGTCGCGCTGGGGACGAGTCTTCCCGAACTAGCTACCACGATAGTCGCGATTCGACGAAATCAACCCGAGATGGCGCTGGGCAACATCATCGGATCGAACATCTTCAACATCCTCGGCATTCTCGGTACCACCGCTACGGTGCTCACCGTTACCGTCAATTCAGAGGCCATCCGCATTGACGCGTGGGTCATGTTGGCATTTTCGGCCGTCATCTTTCCGATGATGTATTGGGGCAAAGCGATTCGTCGACGAGACGGGATCGTGCTACTGACGGGATTTCTGGCGTACATGACCTATTTGGCAACACACGCAGGAGTAGGGTAGCCCCGCCACCGGTTACTGCTGTTCAGACCAGCGGCACGAGCCTCGCCCGAGGTGGAATCCCAGGCTCCAATTCCATGATCCCGACCGAAGCCACCAACCCGTGACGTGGATCCCCCGCCGATCCGGGATTCATTACCGTCACCGTCTTATCCACCAACTCGAGCTTCGGACGGTGCGTGTGCCCATACACGATGATCTCCGCATCGGGAAACGCTTCGTGCAACACGCCGGGGGTGGGTGACCCGAACTGATCGCCATGAGTCACCACGATCATGAACCCATAAAGCATGAGGTTGGCGACCTTTTCGCAGCTGTCACGAATGTCGGAATCGTCCATGTTACCGTACACCGCCGTGACCGGTGCAAGCGCTTCGAGGTCGGTGAGAATATCGGGTGCTCCCACGTCGCCGGCGTGCAGGATATGATCGACCTCGCGGAAGACATCCAAGGCCTCATTGGGTAGCACGCCGTGCGTGTCGGAAATGATACCGAGGCGCATCTAAACGTCGATCGTCAATCGTCGATCGCCGATCGCGGCACCTACAATCACCCGTCCCACCGCGGTACCAGATCGGCATCCACGCCCATATGATCCAGTACGCGTTGCACCATGAAGTCGACGAGGTCACCGACCTTCTCCGGTCGATGGTAAAAACCCGGTGCCGCGGGCATCACGACAGCCCCGGCTTCAGCCAACGTCGTCATGTTGCGCAAATGAACGAGGGACAGTGGCGTCTCGCGGGTTACCACAATCAGTTTGCGACGCTCCTTGAGCGCCACGTCGGCAGCTCGCTCGATAAGCGACCGACTGCTCCCAGCAGCGATAGCCGAAAGGGTGCCCATCGAGCACGGACATATCACCATCCCTGCGCTCTGGGCCGATCCCGAGGCAGGCGTTGCGCCACGGTCAGCATTGTCAAAGACGGTAACATGACCCCACGTTCCACCAGTCGCTGCCTTCAGCCCCTCCAGAGAATCGATTCCCACTTCTGTATCGAAGAGGCGCCATCCGTGACTCGAGACTATGAGGTGCACGGGTGTGCGCGCATTCACGAGCGCTTGCAGGAGCCGAACGGCATAGGGCGCCCCCGATGCACCAGTCACACCCACGATCCACGGTTGGGTCACAACAAACGATCTCCCAATGCAAACACGAATACCACCACGCTCATGACGCCATTCATTTGAAAGAATGCCGCGTCCAATCTGCCCAGGTCACCCGGTTTCACAAGATGGTGTTCCCACGCCAGTATGGCCGCTGCAACCACGATTCCAACGTAGTACCAGGTCCCAAACGGTGTGACCAGCGCAAACACGACCAGCATGAGTATTGTAATGCCATGGAGCACCTTCGCGGCTAGAATGCTCCACTGCTCACCGAGAGCAACCACGGCGCTCTTGAGCCCATGCCCACGGTCGAATTCTTCGTCCTGCAACGCGTAGAATATGTCGAACCCCGCGACCCACGTCAGTACACCCACGGCGACTGCACCGAGCGCCCACGGTGGTTCGCTCCACCTACCGGTAACCGCCAGGTAACCGCCTACGGGCGCAATGGCGAGGCTCGCCCCCAACCAGAGGTGCGACCAACTCGTAAAGCGCTTCGTGAAGCTGTAGGACAAGATCCAGACCAAGGCCACCGGAGAGAGAATGAGACAGAGCGTATTCAACGCGGCGGCGGAGCCTACAAACACAACGGACGCAAATATGACGGCCCCTCTCGCTTGTCCGACGGTCAATCGACCAGCCGGAAGCTCGCGCTCCTTGGTGCGCTGGTTGAGCGCATCCACGTCGCGATCGACGATGCGGTTGAAGCCCATAGCCGCGAAACGCGCCCCCGTAAACGCCACGACAACGAGCCCGACGACCCGTGCGGTCAGCGGCTGCTCGAACGACGCGTAGATGATTCCCAACAAGGCGAACGGCAGTGCAAAGAGCGTGTGGGGCAGCTTGACGAAGTTGTAGTACCGCACGAGCAACGACTCACCAACAAGAGTCTGACCGTCATTGGAAGTCCCGGTCACCGAGACCGGGAGCGCAGCGTGATGCCGAGCTTGTCCCACATGGCGTCTACTCTGGCCTTGGTGTCGTCATCCATTTCAATGACTTCTGGCCACTCTCGGTCGAATCCCTCTTCTTTCCACTTTCTGGTCGCGTCGATCCCCATCTTCGACCCGTAGGTGAACGCCCGCGACGCGTGATCGAGCACATCGATCGGCCCCATACTGAAGCGCACATCCCGTTGGGGATCGATATGGTTCAGCGCCACCCACCAGGCCTCGTCGGGATCGCGCACGTTGACGTCTTTGTCGACAATCACCAACACCTTCGCCAGCGACATGAGCCCCATACCCCACATGGCATTCATCACCTTGTACGCCTGCCCCGGATATTGCTTGTCGATCGCCACGAAGACGAGGTTGTGGAAGATCCCGTAGGCCGGCATGTGATAGTCCACAATCTCCGGCACCGTCAGTTGCAACAACGGCAGGAAGATCCGTTCGGTAGCGTGGCCGAGATAGAAATCTTCCATCGGCGGCCGACCGACGATGGTCGTGGGGAAAATGGGATCGTCCCGCATTGTAATCGCCGTGACGTGCATGGCCGGGTAGTGGTCGGCGAGGGAATAGAACCCCGTGTGGTCGCCGAACGGCCCCTCGAGCACGAGTGCTTCACCCGGATCGATGTACCCTTCGATAACGACGTCCGCTTCGGCCGGTACCAGAAGGTCGCTGGTGACCGCCTTGGCGAGCTTCACTGAATTCTTCCTGAGAAACCCCGCAAAGATGTACTCGTCGATGTTCGGCGGTAGGGGTGCAGATGCCGAGTAGATAGAGGGCGGGTCCCCACCCATCACGATCGCGACCGGCATCGTCTCACCACGCACCGCCATCTCGCGCCAATGAGCAGCCCCAACCTTGTGTCGTTGCCAGTGCATCGCTACCAATGCCTTCTCGAGCACCTGCACGCGGTACATGCCGACATTCCGGACCCCACTCTTCGGGTCCTTCGTCACCACCTGCGGCAGCGTCAGATACGGGCCGCCGTCTCCCGGCCAACATGTGACGACCGGCAAGGCGCCAAGGTCGACATCGCTTCCCTGAAGTACCGTCGACTGACACGCCGGTCTTCGGGAAATTGTGCGCGGCGGATACTTGGCGATCTCGGCCAGCTGCGGAAGCATGGCGAGTTTTTCCTTCCACCCCTCCGGCACCTTGAGCTTCACCAACTCCTCGATCCGCTTGCCGATAACGTCAAGGTCGTCCACCCCAAGAGCCAAAGCCATTCGACGCATGGACCCGAAAAGGTTGATCCCTACCGGGATGTCCGACCGCGATCCGTTGCCGAGTGTGACGTTCTCGAACAGCAACGCCGGGCCACCGCCCGCCGATTTCATGCAGCGATCGGCAATCTCCGCGATCTCGAGATCTACCGAAACCGGGTGCCGTACCCGAACGAGTTCGCCGTCGGCGTCGATGGCATCGATGAACGCGCGAAGTGAATCTAAAGTCACCCTCGATCTCCCCAATAGAGATAGGCGACCCCAAATGTCAGGGGGGTCGTCCCGACGTTCTTGAACCCCACACCGCGCATCAAGTCGCAGAACGCATCGGTTTCCGGGAAATCTGCAACCGAACTCGGGAGATAGGTGTACGCACTCGCGTGCCGTGACACCAAGCGACCGATCCGCGGCAGGATATGCTTGAAATACCACAGGTAGAGTACCCGGAATACCCCTGGCTTGGGGGTGCCGAACTCGAGAACGACGAACCGCGCACCCGGGCGAAGCACCCGATGCGTTTCGACCAACCCTGCCCTGAGGTCCACGAAATTACGAACGCCGAACCCCACGGTGCATCCGTCGAACTTCTCATCAGGGAACGGGAGTTCCAAAGCGTCGGCACCGACCGGCCGGACACCGGTCCCCTTCTCCTTCCCAAGGCGAAGCATCGGCACCACGAAATCGGCTCCTACCACCTCTCCCTCAAAACCGGCCCGGCGGACGAGTTCAGCCGCCAGGTCGAGTGTGCCGGCACAAAGATCCAGGTAGGTTCCCCCCGGTGCCGATTCCCAACTCAGTCGCGAGATTGCTTTGCGCCGCCATATACGGTCAATGTTCAGGCTCAGGACATGATTTAGGAGATCGTAGCGCTTGGCGATCGCCGTGAACATGTCGCGAACATACGACCGCTTGCCATCCACCCCTCGGATCACACCCTGTGGGGGCAAAGTCATAGGGCGCCAAAGATACTGGTGCGCTTGGACTTGCCGCAACGATGATGCAAAATGAAACCATTCTGGGAGCGGGGACGTAAGAGTAACCACTGGACATGCAACAGGCATTCGATCCCTCGCTCGCCACCGATCAAGACGTGGTCGCATGGGCTCGTGAAGGCCATGAAATGGCTTATCGAGAGCTGGTGCGGCGCTATGAACGTCCGGTGTTTTCGATCGTATACCGGATGGTGCGCGACCGGGAGCTCGCTGAGGACCTCACCCAGGACACATTCATCAAGGTCCTGAACGCTCTGGACCGCTATAACCCCGACTACAAGTTCTCGTCGTGGATCTTCAAGATCGCCAACAATGCGACGATCGATCACCTGAGAAGAAAACAACTCAATACGCTCTCGATCGATGGATCCCCTCAGGCTACGACCCAGGATCGCATCGAGGAGACGGCCTTGCAGATCAGTTCTTCCGGAGAATCACCCTTGGACGAGCTCCAAGCTCGTGAACTCGGCACCCATATCGAACAGGCAATACTGGCGC
>Ga0114950_10001842_pt1 | contig 16161 bp, 13 predicted proteins | sample N075metaG_FD_83503 | JGI IMG/M metagenome (GOLD analysis project Ga0114950, IMG submission 83503) | Deep subsurface microbial communities from Kermadec Trench to uncover new lineages of life (NeLLi) - N075 metaG | ecosystem: Environmental > Aquatic > Marine > Ocean trench > Sediment | place... | reverse complement strand
TGCGCCCGCCACGGCGTTGCGGCTTCTCCGAAACTTGCAGCGAAGTTGCCTCGTCGCCGCGCCTTGTGGCGAACGCAGGCGAGCTCGGGATAATGCTGCGTATGTCTGAATCACACCACTAGGTTGCCTGCGTCGGCGCGCCTTGCCACGAGCGCTGATGCCTCGCCGAAATGTGACGTTTATTCCCGGACGGGCCCTTGGGGACCTAGAGGGAGCAAGCTTGACTCCACACTCGACCTCCCGGGCCCTCGCGCCCTCCACCCTCCGCGACCGAATCGCGCGCGCGCGGGTGATGCTGGTCTTCACTCCGGCACTGACGGGCGAGCGCGATCCGCTCGCCGTGCTCGCGAGCGTGCTGCCCTTCGTCGACGTCGTCCAGGTCCGGCCGAAGCCCGTCGGCGGGCACACGGGCGCCACGCACGCGCGCGAGGCGCTCGACTGGTGCCGGCGCGCCCTCGCGCTCGTCGAGCTGGCCGAGGACACCGGCATGCCCGTGCTCGTGAACGATCGCGTGGACGTCGCGCGCGCACTCTGGTCGGAGGGGCTCGCGGGCGTGCACCTCGGGCGGGACGACTGTCCTGTGGCGGACGCGCGCTCGGTGCTCGGCCCGGAGCCCCTCGTGGGCCTGTCGACGCACACGATGGACGAGGTCGTCCGCGCTTCGGACGAACCGGTCGACTACGTTGGATTCGGTCCGATCCACGCGACTTCGACCAAGGGCTACGACCGCGGCCACGGCGCCGAAGTCGCCTGGGTCGCAAACACGGCTGCGGCCACGCCCCTCTTCGCCATCGGCGGCATCGACCGCACGAACGTCACGGAGCTCGCCCAGGTCGGGCGGGTCGCTGTCGGCGCAGCGATCCTGGCGGCGGACGACCCGCCGCGCGCCGCGCGGGAGCTACGCGCGATGCTCGCCGCCGGAGCCTGACCCCGCGCGACCGTCCCGCGCCAGGAACAAGGTCGCGTCGCCGTAGGAATAGAACCGGTAGCCACGTTCGATCGCTTCCGTGTAGAGGCGCAGCACGCGCTCGCGCCCCGCGAACGCGGCGACGAGCATGAGCAGCGTGCTCCGCGGCAGGTGGAAGTTCGTCAAGAGCGCGTCCACGCATCGGAACTTGCGGCCGGGCTCGATGAACAGCGCCGTCTCGCCGCGACCCGCCCGCAGCGTGCCGTCCTGCGCCACGCAGGACTCGAGCACGCGCACCGAGGTCGTGCCCACGGCGACGACGCGCCCGCCGCGCGCGCGGCACTCGGCCACGGCGCGCACCGCCCTTTCCGTGAGCTCGTACGCCTCCGCGTGCATCGCATGGTCCTCCGTCTCGGACACCGTGACGGGTAGAAACGTCCCGAGTCCCACGTGCAAGGTCACGCTCGCGCGCTCGATCCCGCGCGCCGCCAGCTCTCCCAGGAGTTCCGGCGTGAAGTGCAGCCCCGCCGTGGGTGCCGCGACGGCGCCGCTCGCGCGCGCGAAGACCGTCTGGTAGCGCTCCCGGTCCTCGGGCTCACGCGGGTCGCTCCCGCGCTCCCGGTGGATGTACGGGGGGAGCGGTGTGCGCCCGAACTCCTCGAGCAACGCGCGCATCCCCCTGCTCCCGTCCGCGAGTGTCACGCGCCAGTAGGCGGACCCCGTCCCCGTCTCGTCGGACTCGCGCGCGAGCATCCGCACATCGGCGCCGGAGTCCAGGGTGACCGTCTCCCCCGGTGCGAGCTTCCGCGCGGGCTTCACCATCGCGCGCCAGGTGGGGTCGTCTCGACCGGCGATCGGTCCCAGCATCAGGAACTCGACGATCCCGCCCGTCGCGCGCCGGCCGAATACCCGCGCGGGCACGACGCGCGTGTCGTTCACGACGAGGAGGTCGCCCGGCGCCAGCACGTCGGGGAGATCGCGCACGAAGGCGTGGCGCGTCGCGTCCCGAGGGACGTCGTGCACGAGGAGCCGCGCGGAATCCCGCGGACTCACCGGCTCCTGCGCGATGCACGCCACGGGCAGCTCGTAGTCGTACGCGGCGACCTTCACGGGCCGGTCTCGCCGCGCGCGTCACCGCGCCTGGCACGCCGCGCGGCGATCACGCGATCCGCGATCAGCAACGCGAAGAAAGGCCCCGCGTACGCGGGCCAGAGCCACGCGGGTTCCTCCCAGGCACCGCGCGCGCGCCAGCCTTCGAGCGGCCAGTACAAGAGCGGAGCCGCCGCGACGAGCCACCCCCAGGCCAGACTCGGGCGCAGGGCGAAGAACGGGACGACCCACGCGAGATACCACGGGTGGAGCGTCGGGCTGAAGACGAGGAAGCACGCGATGAGGTAGCCCGTGGCGCGCACGGGATCGTAACGACGCGTCCACGCCCACAACGCGCACGTGAGCCAGAGTAGGAACACGAAGACGCGCCCTTGCAGTTGCACGTCGTCGAGCCACGCCATCCCCGGAACATCGCGCACGATGCGATCGATCCAGCGGAACACGAGGCTACCGCCCTCCCACTGCAGCCCGTACTGCCCGAGACCGGCGAAGAGTCCGTGGCCGCCGTCGGGCAGGAGGAGGAACGGGGCGTAGGCGAGGAGCAGGAACAGGACCACCCATGCGAGCCGTTTCCAGGCGGCGGGTCCGCGCAGGAAGAACGGCAGAGCGACGAGCGGCAGGAACTTCACGAGGATCGCCGCCGAGAGCAGGAACAGTGCCCACCACTCCGCGGAGCCGATCGCCGCGCCGCGCTCCTTCGGCAGGAGGGCCAGCGCTCCGACGAGCAGGAGGATGCCGAGGCTGTCGAAGTGCCCCGAGCCGGCGAACTCGAGCGCGATGAGCGGGCTCCACGCCCACGCGACGGCGAGGGCCGCCATGCCCCGCCGCCTGGAGAGGAGCACCATGAGCGGCAACAGCACGAGCAGGTCCGCGATCCCGAACAGGAAGCGCAGGCCGGTCACCGCCGCGAGCCCGGGGTCGTCGTCGCCGAAGGCGAAGACCCGCGCGAGGACCGTGACGAACGCCGCCGCGTACTGGGTCACCGGCGGGTAGGCCGCGCTCACCGACACGTTGTTCATGCGCGCGTACACCTCGGCGTGCTCCAAGCGGAACTCCGCGAGCTCCGGGGCATCCGGCGCGTACGCGTACGGGCTCACGCCGCTCGCGAGGAGGTTGCCCTCCCATGCGTAGCGATAGACGTCGTCCGACAGCGACGGCTCCCCCGCGAAGGCCAGGAGCCTGAGCGCCACGGCGCCCACGACCACGAGGCGCACGTCGCCGGCTCCGCGTGCCGCGAGGACGACGGCGACGATCCAGGCGAGGGCGGCGAGCCCGAGTACCGCCTGCATGGGGATCATCGCCTCGGGCAGCGGACCGTGCGTGGAGTGCACGAGCAACGCGACCAGGATCGGGAGCAGCGAGAGCGTGAACAGCGCGCGCTGGCCGCGGGTCACAGGGCGCTCGCCGGAACGCGGCTCGGACGACATGGCGATCTTGTAGCAAGCCACGACACCATTCCCAAAGCCGGCACGCCGCGGCCTCCAAGTTCCCGCATCCGGTCCGCGATCCGGGATCCCGTCGCGTTCGTCCGCTCCCCCGTTCAGTCAGCGGGGCCGCCGACCGTTAGACACGGTGGAGCCGCGTGGGCTCCCTGATCCCGTCTCGCGCCCGGGGGGGCCACGGGGCGGGGTTCGACTTCCGCATGGAAGAACGTGGGGTCGCTAGCAAGGACACGGCTAGCGGCCCCCTTTGCGTTCGGTCACGGTGCTTCCGGCGACCCTTGCGAGGCTCCCGGGTTTCGTGTGGGAATGGGGGCGCGTCCGAGGAGGGGGTGAAGACGCAGCGGGGAGGCATGGCCAAGGTCTCCAGCAAGCAGCGGCAGGAGCATCTTCAGCTCCGCTACTTCGCGCATCAGAGCCGGCTCTCGGCGCAGCCGATCCTCAAACTTCTGGTGGGCAGACTCGGCGAGCTCGCCGTCGACGTAGGCCATCGCCAGAAGTTGGCCTCGTGTCGGCTCGCGGCCCGCTGCACCCTTCATCGGCCTCTTCGGCCCTCGTTCGCGCGCGACAGTTGTCGCGCCAGGAGTTGGCTGGCTCGCTCACTGGCACGTGTACTGCGCAACAAGACTCCTTCCGCTCCGCATTGTCCTGGCAGGGCTTCCAGCGCGGCCTCCCAGCCCCGGCGCGAGTCGGGTGGAGGCGAACGATGCAGAAGTACGCGAGCTGGTCCTAGTCGGCGTCGCTCCCCACGTGTTCGGGCCCATTCACCTCATCCCGCGCTCGGGGGAGACCGGGAATCTCGAGCACGGACGCCGACATTCGATTGCCTATGTGAGTTTCTTCGTCGTGAACGACATGCGCCCCTGCGTCTCCGAGCTCACTGAGGTAACGGTTGTAGCGCGACCGAGCCACGATCACGGCACCGGGTGCGATGATGCGCACGAGGCGGACAATGTGGATTGCCACCGCAGGCGCTGGGACTGTGACCACGACGGCCTTGGCATCGCGTACACGGGCATGCACCAGGATGTCCTCGTGTTGGCCGTCGCCCAGAAAAGCCGTGAAGCCCAGTCGTCGGGCGCTCGCAACTCCGTGGGGGTTCAGGTCGAGAACGACTACATGCCACCCTCCTTCACGCACCTGCTCTCCGACCACGCGTCCTGCCGGACCGAAGCCCACGACGAGCACCAGGTTCGGAAAGGACGAGCGAGAGGCACCACCGGAGGCTGCAGCGTCTGTTCCACGGGAACGCAGCAGATAGCCAGCTACCTTGGGCGCCGCCGCTACCAGGTAAGGCGTCGAGAGCATCGTGAGGAGCGTTGCGGATACCAGTAGGAGGAACACGTCATGGGAGATCAGTGTGCCGCGTGCGATCTCGATCATGATGAAGGAGAACTCGCCGATCTGCCCGAGGCAGATTCCCGCAGCGAGCGCGCTCACTGCCCCCGCGCCAAACAGGCGCAAAGCGCCCCACGCTATGATGCTCTTGCTGAGAATGATCGCCAGGACGGCCGGGAGGAGCACGTGCCAGTTCGCCAGCATCCATCCGGGATCGGCGAGGGCCCCGATGGAACTGAAGAACACCGTTACGAACAGGGTCCGGAGCGCCGATACGTCAGCGCGCACCTGCGCCGCGAATGGTGACTCCGCGAGCATCATGCCTGCGATGAAGGCACCGAGCCCGGGGGACAGACCCGCTTTGTGGGCCAGGAGCACCGCTCCCAAACCAGACACGATTGCAGTGAGAACGGACAGCTCCCGGCTTGCGTGCACTGACCCGATGCGCAGCACCTTCGGAGCTACGAACGTGAAGACGACGTACAGAGCGATGGCGGCCAGCCCCGCGAGCAGGAGCGCCTGGCCGAGGTTCAGCGCGACCGAACCGGCAGACCCATGATCCTGCGCGAGTACCGTTGCGAGCAGGACACACGGAATGACCGCGAGATCCTGCACCAACAAGATGCCCAACGACTGAACGCCGTGGAGACTCTCGAGCTCCCCTCGGGCCTCGAGGACTCGCAGCACGCACGCAGTGCTGCTGAGCGCCAGGATGGGTCCGATGACCATCGCCGTGCGGCCGGGCAGCCCGAACGCAGCCGCACAGGCCGCGCCCAGGATCGCCGTAGCCAGGATCTGCACGGTGCCTCCGCCGAGGGAGACGAGGCCCATGGCCCGCAAACGGCGCCACGAGAACTCCAGACCGATCGCAAAGAGCAGGAGCGCCACACCCAACTCCGCGAGCAGCTCCACTTCAGCGCTGTTGCTGATCCATCGCAGAGCATTCGGGCCCAGGAGCATCCCTGCGATGAGGTACCCCACGATGGCACTCTGCCGATACCGCTCGCAGAGTGCGCCCAACACGAGCGCTGCGCCCAGCAGCACGGTGAGGTCGACGATCACAGTCCACTGGGACACCCGTCTACCTCCCGCTATTCCGCCGCCACGATGGCGCTTCCGTCATCCGGCGTGACCGCACTGGCGAGAATCGCCCCACACGTGGTTGGGGCGCGTCCGTCACAGAGCCGGACGCTCACCGCCGCTGACCGCATGAGGGTGCCTGTGCGTGCATTTCCCGTCGGAGACGTGTGGGCTCGATGCCAGCCCCGACAACCCGTCGCCGAGGGAGCTGTCAGGGCGGCGCTCGACACGATGCCCTCGGCGCCAGGGCGGTCCAGGGAATCCTACTCTACTCTGCGTTCCATCACGGTACCTCCGGCGCCTCGGACTCCGGAACAGCACCGCCCCACCCATTGGGGGCGTCGAGTCCCTCTTCGTCGAGGTGAGCGTCCTTCATCCGGGCGACGAGCGTGTCGGGATCCCACCCGAGGTACTGCGCCGCGCGCGACTTGTTCGGCCGGCCGCCGCGCGTGCGCGTCGTGACGAGCGCGGCGACGAGGTCGGCCCGCGGCGGGTGGCGCGACGGCAGGCGACGCGCGAGCAGGACGCCGTACGGCGCGAGAGCGCGGACGACGGCGTCCGCATCGAGCTCCTCACCGGCGTGGTGGAGCACGAGCTTGAAGACGGCGTTCTCGAGCTCCCGTACGTTGCCCGGCCACGCCTGACGCCAGAGGAGCGCCTGCGCGTCGTCGGTGAGGAGCGGCACGGGGACGGCCTCCTCGGCGGCGATCCGGCGCGCGAGGAAACGCGCGAGCAGGGGGATGTCGTTGCGCCGGTCGCGGAGCGGGGGCACGAAGAGCTCCAGGCGCTCGAGCCGTCGGGCGAGGGCGATGCCCAGGGCACCGGTCTCCGCAAGCTCCGCGAGGCGCCGGCGAGTCGTGGCGAGGATCCGCGGGGTCTCGCCGTCCGGCTCACCCGGCTCACCCGGCCCCCGCGGCGCACGGCGGCCCGACGCCGCGTCGAGCAGGTCGAGCAGCCGATCCTGCGCCGTCGCGTCGAGGCGCTCGAGACCGTCGAGCAGGATCGTCGCCGGCGCCGGGCGCGAAGCGCGCCGCGCGAGGACGGACTCCGCCGCGCCGCAGCGCTCGACCCGGAGCTCGGCCTGCCGGCCGTCGCTCTCGAAGTGCAACCATCGGGCGACCACGAGCTTGCCCGCGCCCGCCGGACCCGAGAGCACGACCGGCGTCCGCGTGCGCGCCGCCGCGAGGAGGCGCCGCGCGAATGACCCGAAGTGCGGGCAGGTCGCGTCGAACGTCACGTCCGAGCCGAAGCGCTCCCTGTACCAGGTCCGGAACTGCGCGATGCGGAACGCGAGCCCGGCCTGTTGCGCCGCGCGCGCGACGCGCTCGACGTCCGTCGGGCGGAAGTCCCGCCGGCGGCTCGACTCGAGGGCGAAGAGCCCGACGGGCCTGCCGCCCACGCTCAACGGGACGACGAGTCCCGAGGCCGCGTTCGCGTGGATCGAGAGCCGCGCGTCCGACTCTTCGAACGTCACCGTGCCACCCGTCGCGCGCGCCCGGCTGAGCGCCCGCGCTTCCCCCCCGGGTCCGCGGGATCCGGTCCAGGGCAGCCCCTCGCCACCCTCGGCCACCCGCACGAGCCGCTCGTCCTCGAAGGCGTAGGCGAACCACCGGCGATGGGTCGTCTTGAGGCCGAGCCCCGCCACGAGCCGCTCGATGACACGCGCGCATGGTCCGCGCTCATCGCCCGGGCGTTCAGCTTCGTGATGCGAGAACCCGCCCGAGGTGCTGCCGGTGCGCGCGGCGGGTCCGTCGTGCGACGCCTGCGTCCGTGCATCGAGCACGGCGCGTCGCCACACGCGGGCGATGTCGAGCAGCCGCTCCGCACCGGGCACGAGCGCGTGCTCCCACTCGGCGTGGATCCAGCCGGCGACCTCCCCGTCGTCGTCGAGGATCGGGACGAGGGCCAGCGCGCGCGTCCCGGCCGCGAGGGATCCGCGCGGCGGCGGGGAGTCGGCGTCGTCCGCCAGGCTTCGCACGGTCCGCGCCGTGAGCACAAGTCGGTGCTCGGGCTCGCCGGAAACCGACCAGCTTCCGTCGCGGCGCTCGAGCCATGGGCCCACCTCCGTCCGGATCCCCGGCGCCGCATCGAACAGGAGGACCGCGACGGAGCCCGCGTGGAACGCGAAGACAGCGAAGACCGCGGCGCCGACGTCCCCACGCTCGCGGACCTCCGGCCCGGCGGCTGGCCGCGAACGACACCGGGCTGCGGGTCCCGCGAGCCGCGCCACCCACTCGGGTCGCCCGTCCCGCAGCTCGCGCAGAGCGGCCGGCACGGGCCCCACCTCGGAGACCGCACCGTCGTCGCCGTCCTCGAAGAGCAGGAGCCGGCACCAGCTCGCGAGCCGCGCCGCGCGGAGCTCGGCCGCGCGCGGCTCGCGGCCGGCGGCGGGGGCGTGCTCCGCGAGCCAATCGCGCGCCGCGCGGACCGCCCCCCGGTCGAGGAGGCAGGCCGCGACCTCGGTGACCGCCTCGGCACGCCGCGCTCCGCCCTCGGCAAAGCTCGCACCGCCGCTCTGCAGGAGCGCGCGGAACCGGGCCTCGCCGCCGCGCGCGCCCTGCTCGACGCGCTCGGCTCTGGCGCTCCAGAGCGCGAGCTCCGCGGAGTCCATGCCGGAGCGTTCGCCGCATCGGAGGAGCCTGCGCGCCACCCCCACCGGGCTCTCCCCAGGTCCGGGAACCGCGGCGAGCCGTGGCAGCCTCTCCCGCAGACCGGCGAGCCGATCCCAAGCGTCCTGATACCGCAGCGCGGGCTCCCCGAACCAGGTGAACGTGTCCGCCGTCAGGCCCGCGCCGAGGTGGTGGGCGAGCAGCGCTACGATCGCGGCAGCCGTGCGCGCGCGCGTCTCGCGCTCGAGCTCCTCCGACGCGCGCACCACCTCGTCACCCCGCGCGACCATGCTCGTGGAGCGGGCGTCCGTGGCCAGGAGGCGGAGGAAGGTCGTGATCCGGCGCGCCCGGTCCTGGACCGGCGGGGGAGCATCGGGCAGCAGGAGCTCCAGGATGTCCGGGGTCGGGCCCACCATGGCTCAGGCGATGAGCGCGAGGGCCACGCGGGCGGGCGCTTCCCGGTCACCGCACAGGAGCTCGAAGACGAGGCGCGCGCACCCGTCCGACCAGCGCGCCCCGGCGCGGCGCCAGTGCGGGAGCCGGGCGCGGATGCGCTCGGCCGCGGCCCGGACGTCCTGGGCGTCGCTCTCGCCGCGGCGCGACCCGAGCAGCGCCGCCAGGCGCCGCGCCGGGCGTTCATCGCCGCACGCGAGCGCGAGCGCGAGCCCCACCGCGTGATGGTAGGCGTCCACGTGCGGTCCGGTCCGCACGAATCGGCGCTCCGCGCCGGCGAGGTCGCCGCGCATGTCCAGCGCCACCGCGTGGCACAGCTCGACGCCGCGGGCGATCGTGGGCGCCTGGGTGGAGTGCGACAGCTTCTCGAGCTCAGCCAGCGCGCGCCGCATCGCCCCTTCGGCGAGCCACGCGCGAGCGAGCGTCAGGCGCGCCAGGGGACACGGCTCCAGCGCGAGCGAGGCGCGCGCGAAGGCCCGCGCCCCGCGCCGCGGCGCCGCCCCGGGCTCGAACGGCCAGCATTCGAGCAGGGCGAGCTCGACGGGCACCTCGACGCGGTCGTCGCGCGCGAGCGCGAGCTCCTCGGTGAGCCTCCGGTGGAACCCGCTGAGCCTGTGCTCCGTCGCGGGTGGTCCAAGCAGGGCCGAGCACGCTGGGCTCGCCGTGAGCATGAGCTCGGATACTTCGCGCATGAGCTTCGCCTGCTCCGCGCGATGCACGAGCGCGAGCTCGTGCATCGCGCCCCGCAGGGGCCTCCCGCGCCGTCGCCGGCGTGCGCGGGCGACCAGCACACACCACGCGAGCCAGCCTGCGCCCATTTCGGCGCTCGCCGCTCCGGCCCCCGGGGCTGAGCCGGGGCGAAGCGCGGAGAGCGGGGCGAGGCGTACGAGTCTATTCCGGACCTTGCTTTCGCGGGGATGCATGGGGGCCACTTTCTTCGGCATGCGGGTGTTGCGAGAGGAGGATGGCGTCGAGCGCCCGCCGCGCGCGCCGCGCGACTTCGGAGGCGGAGACGCCTTCGGCGCGCGCGACGTCGTCGAGGTCGGACACCTCGATCACGAGTGAGAAGAACGCCTGGCGTTCCAGGTCGGGCCGGGCGTGGAACGCGCGGCACGCCGCGCGCATCGCGTTGGGTTCGAGCCCGAGGGGGCGCGCGAGCTCAGCGTGCGCGGACCAGGGACCGCCGGGGACCCGGTCCTCGGCGCGCTCCTCGGCCTCCTCCACGATGGCCGCGTCCAGGGCACCGTCGACGTGGCCCGCGAGCCACTCATCGAGGGTGGGCCGCCCCGCATAGCGGACGGCATAGCGGGCACAACGCGCGAGGGCGCGCAGATGGACATGGTCGCCGTCCATGAGGAGCGCACGTTCGCGCAGCCGACGCGCCACGATCCGGCGCACGCCCAGAGGGTCGCCGCGCACGATGCGCGTGAGGATCTCGCGCGGGCTCCCGCCCGCGAGCAGCCGGCGCCGGTCCTTGGCCCCGGGGTCGACGCGCGCCGGCGCCCCGTGCGATCCATCTCTCTCCATCACGGTGGTCACTCTCCTTCCTCCGGCTCGTTCCGCGCGGCCGCCCCGTTGTCGGCTGGTCGCGCGATCAGAGCCTGGGACGCTCTCGAGACCAGTCTAGTCCGGCTGTGGAATCACGCTTTCTGCGAATTCTCTCCGAGCACCGTGGGGGCGCGCCGCGGCCACCACCGGCGCACTTCCCGGCGCTCGACGTTCGGGAGCACGAACGATGGAGAACGCCAATTCCCCAGACCCGATCGCAGCGATTCGGCGCGCGTGGTTCAGAGCCTGTGGACAACCCGGCCGATCGCGGGCCTCGCGGGGTCCCCGCACTGGGGGCTGATGCCGCGGGCCCTGGCATCGTCAGCCTTTCCCGGAGTGCCCGTGCCCGAGGCTCCCCTGTCCCGCGTGCAACCGCTAGGATCCCCGCCCATTCAGGCCCCCCGCTCGATCCCACGGAGAAGAACCTTTGGAGAAGATCCTCGCAGGCAAGACGGGCGTCATCCTCGGCGTCGCGAACAAGCGCTCACTCGCGTGGGGCTGCGCCCGCTCACTCGCGAACGCCGGCATGCGGCTCGCCTTCACGTTCGTCGGCGAGCGGCTCGAGAAGGCCGTGAGGGCGCTCGCATCGGAGTGCTCCGGATCGATCGTGCTGCCCTGCGACGTGACCCAGCCGGAGCAGATCGACGCTGTCTTCGAGGAGATCAAGACGCAGTTCGGTTTCCTCGACACCGTCGTCCACGCCATCGCGTTCGCGAAGCGGGAGGAGCTGCAAGGCGACTTCTATCACACCTCGAAGGAGGGCTACATGCTCGCGCACGAGGTATCCGTCTACTCGCTGACGGCGGTGGTGCGTCGCGCGCTGCCGCTCATGGAGGGCCGCGAGGGCTCGATCGTGACCCTGACCTACATCGGCTCCGAGCGCGTCGTCCCGAACTACAACATCATGGGCATCGCGAAGGCGGCACTCGAGGCGTCGGTGCGCTACCTCGCAGCGGACCTCGGCCCACGCGGCGTGCGCGTGAACGCCATCAGCGCGGGGCCGATCCGCACGCTCTCCGCATCCGGCGTGAAGGACTTCAACCTGATGATCGACCACATCGCCGCGACGGCCCCCCTGCGGCGCAACGTCACCGCGGAGGAGGTGGGTGACACCTGCCTGTTCCTCGCGGGGCCGCACTCGCGCGGTATCACGGGCACGACGATCTTCGTCGACGCCGGCTTCCACATCATGGGCACCTGAATCATGGGCACCTGACGGGCCGGACACGCCGGCGGCCCGACCGACGCGGACGCACCGACCGACCGCGAAGAAGCGCAGAGGCAAGGAGACCACCATGCTGACCGACCGGAAGATCGCCATCCTCGGGCTGGGCACGATGGGGCGCACCCTGGCGACCGGGCTGCTCGCGACGGAGTCGGTCGGGCACGACGCGTGCTCGCCCGGAATGGGGACTTGTTCCCGCGCGGGCCCTCAGAACGAGATCGACAGCCCCACGTACGGGCCGTCGAGCGTGAAGTCCGCCTCGATAGTGCTGCCGCCGTCGTCGTACTCGGCGTCGAGGTCGAAGCCGCGGTAGCCGATCGCCAGATTGCCCGCCCCGTGGGTCGACCCGCCGAACAGGTGGTACATCAAGGCGATGTCGTAGTCGACGAACGTGACGTCCGTGCCGCCCACGGAGAGGTTCATGTAGCCGACGCGGCCCAGGACCTCGAAGTCTCCGATGCCCACGCTGCCGCGCGCCGCGAGGAGCGGGATCGGGATCGTCTCGTCGGTCTCGATGCTCGTGCCGCCTACCGTCTCTTCCATCTCCATGTCGAGGCTGACGACGGTCACGCCCACGCCGAGTCCGAAGTCGACGAGATCCGTGGGGATGAGGTCCCACGTGACCACGCCGCTGAAAGTGTCGATCGACATGTCCGTGTCGACGTTCGCCCCTCCGCTGATCGTCGAGCCCCCGATCACGATGTCCCCCTCGGTCGTGCCGCTGCCATCGAGGGACGTGGACAGGGCCGAGAGCGAGAGGTCGAAGCCTAGGAACGCGAGGTCCGCGCGCGGGCTGAAGCCGCCTGTAGCGTCATCGAGGCCGAGGCTGCTCATGGACGAGCTCGCCGAGGCGCCCCCGTCCGTGGCGGAGAACTCCCCGCCGAGTCCGTATGAGCCGTAGGCCGGAGCGATGGAAGCGCTGGGGGCGGAGCAGGCGCTCGCGAGGAACAGGCAGGCGGCGAGGAACGGGCAGGCGTGATGCATGAAGGACTCCGCGGTGGCGTGAGCGGCCGGGGGGTCGTCGACCGGATCCCGGCGTTCGTCTCTGGACGGTGCTCATCTCCGATCGACGCCCCGCGCCCCCTCACTGAGTGCCAAGTTCGGGAACGCCTCGCCCCGCCCGATCCTGGACGGAGAACGCGCCGGAAACGCCCTCCTGGAGCCCGCGCACGCTCCCCGCTGGCCGATCCAGCCCCGGCTCCGTAGGGTGCCTCGCTGTTTCCCGCGCCCGGAGCACGCATCGGGCGCCCCGCCGACGCCAGTCCACCGGAGTTCTCGTGCTCACACCGATCCGCCTCGCCTCCGCCCTCGTCCTCTCGAGCTCGTCCGCCCTGGCGGCTCCGGTCGCTCAGGATTCCGGTATCCCGGAGGACACGGTGGTCGTGACGACCGCGTCCGGACTGAAGTACTCCGTGCTGAAGGCAGGCGACGGCACGGAGTTCCCGAGGCTCGGTGACCGCGTCCGCGTGCACTACACGGGCTGGCTCGAGGACGGCACGGAGTTCGACTCGTCGCGCCGGCGCGGGGAGCCGAGCGAGTTCGGCCTCGGGCAGGTGATCGAGGGCTGGAACGAGGGCCTCGCGCTCATGTCGCCGGGCGCGCGGTTCAAGTTCACGATCCCCAGCGACCTCGCCTACGGATCGAAGGGATCCCCGCCCAAGATCCCGGCCGGCGCCACGCTCGTGTTCGACGTGGAGCTGATCGCGATCACGATGCGCGTCCCCGACTTCGTGCCGATCGACCCCGAGCGGGCCACGGTCACCGATTCGGGACTCGCGGTCCAGACGCTCGTCGAGCCGACGGGTGCCGCCTGTACGCCGAAGAGTGAAATCTGGTTCGAGTACACGCTCTGGGACGAGGCGGGGAAGTTCCAGGACAGCTCCGCCACGAGCCGCAACCCAGCCGTGACCGTCGTCGACAAGTTCACGCTCCCGTTCCTGAAGGAGGCCGCCTCGTTCATGAGGGAGGGCGGCGTGTACCTACTCGCGGTGCCGCCGGCGCTCGCCTTCGGCGACGAGCCCAGGGGCGCGCTCCCGGCGAACAGCACGACGATCTGGCGGCTCGAATTGAAACGCATCTTCCAGAAGCCCGAGTTCTCGATGCCCCCCGCGGAGGAGCTCGTGACGACCGCGAGCGGACTCCAGTACCAGGTGCTGCGCGAGGGCGAGGGCACACCCCCGGTGATGAACCAGGGGGTCATCTGCCACTACGCCGGATGGCTGACGGACGGGACGCAGTTCGACGCCTCGTACGACCGGAACGAGCCGCTCACTTTCCGGCTCGGTCAGGTGATCGAGGGCTGGAACGAGGCCCTGATGCTCATGCGGCCCGGGGCCATGTACAAGCTCGTGATCCCGGGCAAGCTCGGCTACAAAGCCCGGGGCAAGGGCTCCATCCCGCCCAACGCGACGCTCGTCTTCGTCGTCGAGCTCATCACGGTCAAGTAGGCAACACGGAGTGCCCGTCGGTCGAGTCCGGCACCGACCTTGGCGCACCGGACCCGAGTCGGGTCCTCACGAGGGAGAGCAGCATCAGGATCGCGAGCACCAGGGCGCTCCCGCGCGCGATCCAACCGGCCGAGCCCCCGTGCTCCGGGCCCATCGCCGCCGAGGGTACGATCGAGAGCAGCGGGTAGAGGGCGTCGACGAGCGCACCGAGCGCCAACGTCGTCACGCCCAGCACCGCGAGGTGCACGATCACGACGCGCCGGCCCAGCATGCGCGACATCGCGACGATGGAGGCCGCATTCGTCGCGGGGCTCGCCAGGAGGAAGACGAGCGCGGCCCCCGGGCTCAAGCCCTTCAGGATGAGCGAGGCCGCGATCGGGGTCGAGGCGGCCGCGCACACGTAGATAGGGATGCCGACCACGAGCATGAGGACGAGTCCGCTGAACCCGCGGGCGATGGGTTGCTCGAACAGCTCCGCGGGCACCGCGGCCGAGATCACCCCCGACAGGAGGATTCCGACCAGCAGCAGCCAGGCAAGGTCGTCGATCATGTCGACGAACGCGTAGCGCGCGGCACGCCGTAGGAAACTGCCCTCGCGCTCGGACCGCGCGTCCCCCGCCCCTGCCGGCCCGTCGTGCGCTTCCAGGGTGGCACAGCACTCGTCCTCGGGCGCGGCCGGCTCCGAGGCCTCAGGTCCGGGTACGGCCGGCTCCGCGGTCGCCGGCTCGTCCGGCCGGCCCCGGGCGAACAGGTTGACCGCCGCCCCCGTGATGAACGCGGAGACGATCGCGCCCACCGGACGGGCGATCGTCATCAGCGGGTCGAGCAGCGCCCACGTGACCGTGACGGAGTCCGCGCCCGTCTCCGGCGTCGCGATGAGGAACGAGCTCGTCGCGCCCTTGCTCGCGCCGGCCTTGCGCAACGAAGCGGCGACGGGCAGGACCGAACAGGAGCAGAGCGGGAGGGGCGCTCCGATGAGCGCCGCCTTGCCCACGGAGGCGAGGTCGTCGCCGGCGAGGTGGCGGGTGAGCAGCTCCGGCTCGAGCACCTCGGAGAGGATCCCGGCGATCGCGAATCCGAGCAGCAGGAACGGGGCCATCTCCACGAAGACGTGCGCGCTCTCCGCCAGCCCCGCCGCGAGGAAGCCGACGATCGCGCCGTCGGGGAGCACGAGGGCGGTGAACAGGATGCCGAGTAGCACCCAACCGAGCTTCGTCCAGCTCTGCTCCGTGTCGTGAAAGACCTCGGGCAGGAGGTCGCACACGGCGACGTACAAGAACGTGCCGCACGCGAACCCCGCGAGGATCGTGGCGAAGGGCCCCGAGGCGTCCACGACGAGGTCGCCGAGCAGGAGTCCGGCGGGCGTGATCGCCGCGAACAGCACGAGGGGCAGCAGGGTCCGGCGGCGCGACCGGCCCGCGAGACTGAAGACGGCCGCGAGCGAGAACGCCTCGGCCGCCTTGTGGCCGAGGATCGTGGCGAGGAGGGGCCAGTCCAGGTTGTCCCGGATCGCCGAGAGGCTGAGACCCATGGTCGAGGCGTGCACCCCGAGCCCGAGGAAGGTCGCGAGCAGGAGCACCTGGTGGGTGTCGGCCCCGTCGCGACCGCCGCGCTTCTCCAGCCAGACCCGCTCGACGACGAACAAGAGCAGGAAGCCGACGAGCACCGCCACCCACGGGGTCACCGACGGCCGCTCCGCCGGTCCCGCGGGAGCGGTCTCGAGCGCCAACTCGGGGAGGAGGTGGAGGAACACGCTCCCCAGGAAGATCCCGGCCGAGATCGAGACGAGCTTGTGCAGGCCGCGGGGGGACCAGCGCCGCGTCAGCGCGGGCAGCGCGCCCAGGATGGCGGCGAGGAAGACGAGCAGCGCGGTGTTGGCGGGGGTCAGTTCCACGATGGGAGGCCGTTCTGCCTGGGCGACGGCGCGAGGGCAGCCTAGGTCAGTCGACGGCTCTGTTCGATGGTCCGAAGCAGGATTCGCGCGCCTCGGGCGCGGGCTGCCTCA
>Ga0114950_10001841_pt1 | contig 16165 bp, 19 predicted proteins | sample N075metaG_FD_83503 | JGI IMG/M metagenome (GOLD analysis project Ga0114950, IMG submission 83503) | Deep subsurface microbial communities from Kermadec Trench to uncover new lineages of life (NeLLi) - N075 metaG | ecosystem: Environmental > Aquatic > Marine > Ocean trench > Sediment | place... | reverse complement strand
TGATCGCCCCTCGCACCAGGATTCAGGTCGACGCAATGCTTTCGCCTGGATCGCAGGCGCCTACCTCGCAGCTCTGGTGGCCGCCGCAGCGAGCGTTGTCTGGATCACCGATCCTGCGATGCATCACCCCCTCACTCAGGCCGCGGTTGCCGACGGGATTGCAATGGTGGTCGTTTTCGGCTTCGCACGCGGGTTTTCGTAACTCCAGCTTCTACGACGCGTACTGGAGCGTCGCGCCGCCGTGTCTGGGGCTCGGCTGGTGGTGGATGGTGGGGCAGAGCCTCGAACCGCGGGCGTGGATGGCCATCACGATCGTATGCTGCTGGGCTATCAGGCTCACGATGAACTGGGCCCATGGCTGGACGGGTTTGCAACACCAGGACTGGCGCTACGGCAATCTGCAACGTCAGCTGGGCGCACTGTATTGGCCTGTCAGCTTCAGCGGAATTCATCTGATGCCCACGCTGCTGGTTTTTCTGGGGTGCCTGCCACTGTATTTTGTCGTTGCGGCGCCGAGCGCGCCGTTGAACCCGCTCGACGGGCTCGCGGTGGGCGTCGCAGTGGCCGCGATCTGGATCGAAACCCAGGCTGATCTCGAGCTGCATCGGTTTCGGAGGCAACGCGAATCTGCCCGGGACGTGCTCACCACCGGGGTCTGGCGCTGGTGCCGACACCCCAACTATCTGGGCGAAATTGGTTTCTGGTTGGCCCTGGCCTTGTTTGCCGGGGCAGCCGGAGTCGCCTCAGTGTGGGCCTATGCCGGGGTTCTCGCCATGCTCGTACTCTTCGAATTCATCAGCATCCCGATGATCGAGAAGAAGCTTGTCGAGGCAAAGCCGGAATATCGCGCCTATTGCCAACGGACATTCCGGCTCCTGCCGTTCTCAGCGCTGAGAAACTGATCTCGGTTGAACCTGGTTGCGACGGCGCGTGACTCAAACAACGAATCACGTGGAGTTCACGGATGCAACCCATCAACAGAATGCTCGTCACCTTTGCCTTTGTATTCGCGGCGCTCAATTCGATGGCCAATAGCTACTCCGAGGTTGCGGTCAATGGCGAGTTGCTGACCCGGGAGCAGCTTTACGTGCTTGAGGTCCAGTTGCGTACGGCCATTCCTGGCGGTAACTATCTGCTTGACGGACAAGGTTGCTGGCTCAATCTGACAACCGAGGCTTCGGGATGTGTAGGGAGTGTAGGCACTTACCTCTATCAGGGTAGCCGCGAGCTGAGCGGCGACCCCAGCCGGAATGAATACGGCGCTGATGCGGGTCTAGGCAACGCCGCGACCCGCGACGGCTAGCAACTCCACCGGCATCGGTTTGTCGGGCTGTCAGGCCACACAACGTATAGCCCCATTCGAACGTTCGGTCCCACGTTTTCCGGCGAAGTCTGACGCGGTGTCTTGACCGGCGATTTATTCGCCGCTGTAATCGATGCAGGATCTGTATGGCTGGGGAGATGGATGTGGCTGAAGGCTTGAACTTTCTGGTGAAAAAGGACGACCTGCACGAGCATCGGTGGCAGCGAGAAGCGTTGCCGGAGCAGTTGGGCGCCAACGAAGTGTTGCTAGCAGTCAGCGCATTCGCGCTCACCGCCAACAACATAACCTATGCGGTCATGGGTGAACGCATGTCGTACTGGCGGTTCTTCCCCGCCGAGGAGGGTTGGGGGCGGATTCCGGTGTGGGGATTTGCCGATGTCGTGAGCTCCAACCATCCGGATGTCGAACCCGGGGAGCGCCTTTACGGCTACTTTCCGATGTCTTCGCACCTTGTTATCCAGGCCGGCAAGGTGACCGAACGCGGCCTCGTGGACATGAGCGCAAATCGCAGCGAACTGCCTGGGGTGTACAACCAGTACGTGCGTACCAGCAACGATCCGAGCTACGACGGTGGCGCACAGGACGGTGCTGGTGAAGACGTGCAGATGCTCTACCGACCCTTGTTCATGACGTCGTTCATTCTCGATGACTTCCTTGAAGTGAACGACTTCTTTGCCGCGCGCAGCGTGATCCTCACCAGCGCGTCGAGCAAGACCTCGCTGGGCCTGGCTTTCCTGCTGCACGCAAACCGCGCCGAGAGAACTCAGGTGATCGGGGTCACCTCGGCGGCGAATACGAAGTTCGTTGCGAGCCTTGGCTGCTACGACCAGGTCAGGAGCTACCAGGAGATCGACGCGATTGCCCGGACGCCGTCGGTCATCGTGGATATGGCTGGTGACGGCGCGGTCCTGGCGGCGCTACACAATCATCTGCGCGGCGAGCTGAAGTACAGCTGTCTGGTGGGCGCCACCCATTGGGAGGAGCGTCAGGGAGCGCGCGATATGGCGGGCCCTCAGCCCGAGGTTTTCTTTGCACCGTCGCATATCCAAGCCCGCACCAAAGACTGGGGGCCAGGCGGGCTGGAGGCGCGATTTGCCGGCGCCTGGCGAGCGTTTACGGGTGCGGCGAGAGACTGGATCGACGTCGAGCATGGCGAGGGCCGCCGCGCAGTCGAGGACGTCTATCGGCGCGTGCTCGACGGCAAGGCACCGCCGGACAAGGGGTATGTATTGTCGATCCGCTGAAGTTGGCCACGTGGTTTTGTGAAGCAGATCACGCAATCTGCGTGTCGCCGTGGCCGGAATGGTTGTTACGTAGCGACTACTCTTAGCCGGTCGACACGGAAATTGGCAGCCTATGCGAGCGATACAGAAACCGCTGGCAAATGCGTTCGCCGTCGTCATGGCGCTGTTCATCCTCGGCGTCTTGCTGCTTGTCTCCAGCGGCACAAATGATGGCCTTCAGCGATCGTTGGACCGGCATCTGATCACGCTACGCGAGATCGGAGCTGCGATGCAGTCTGAGGTAGTCACCGCCGACGGGCTCGAGATCGATGTGTCCGAGCGTTTCTCCGCGCTCAGTCTTGAATTTGGGGCAGCTCAGCGTGGGGTTGAGCTGCATCTGCAGACGCTGCTGCCAGATCAGAAGAGCGTTGCCAGCCACGCCCGGCGATTGGCGCTCGGGCTTTTCAACTCGATTGACGGCAGCGGGCGCGAGCAGGCATCTGAGGCGCTATTGCGAGCGCGGTTCGACGATCTGCAATCCCAGGGGCTCACGCTCATTGGCGAAGTAGAAGAGTTCAGCGCAAGCCAACGTGAGTATTTGGGGGGTCGCGACGCGCTTCGGGCAAACGGCCGTGAAGTAGTCGGCCTGTTGCGCCAGCGTGGCTACGAGGCGGCCGCCGATGTCGTGTTTGCCGGTATCCAGCAGGTGTTGGAACGGGTCCGCCGTATCAGGTCCGATGACACAGCGCCGGTTGAGAATGTGGCTCGCAGAATTCGCCGGGTGTCCATGCCCAGTGAACGGATGCGCTCGAGGTTGGTAGGCCTATCGATTGAAATCGCCGCTTTGATTCCGGCGCGACTCGATGTCAACGCAAGACTTCAACGCGTCATCAGCAGCGAATTTGTTGGCAGCGCCGAAAAAGTTCGTGAGTTTGTTACGAACGATTACCTTTTTGCGCTGAAGATTGTTGGCGATGCACGAGTTCTTTTGAACGTTTACACGTTCCTGATGCTGTTGAACCTCGTGTATTTCGGCATTCGCTTAAAGCGCAGCCACTCCGTTTTGAACCGTTCCCACGGCCTGCTCGAAGAACGGGTGCAGGAAAGAACCCATGAGCTGGAAACTGCGTATAACGACCTGAAAGAGTCTCAGGTCCAACTCGTGCAAGCCGAGAAAATGTCTTCGCTCGGGCAGTTGGTCGCGGGTGTTGTTCACGAGATCAACACGCCCTTGCTCTATGTGCTCAATAACACCCAGATGACCCACGAAGCGTTGGCTGAGTTGGAGCGCAGCCTCGGTGTGGTGAAAGACCTGGCGAATTGCCTGAAGCAAGAGCCGCTACCCAAAGATGACGTCAAGAAGCTGCTCGAACAAATACGAACGACGCTCGATATGGACGCTCTCGATGAAGGCATTGAGGAGATTCTCGCGCTGACCACCGACAGCACCGATGGGCTCAACGATATCGATGCGCTGGTGAAGAGCCTCAAAGACTTCTCCCGTCTGGACCGGGCGACCTATGATCGATTTGATGTGCGCGACGGATTGGAGAAGACGCTGCTTATGACCAGGAACCTGCTGAAGTATGGCATTGAAGTGGTTAAGGAATTCGACGATGTGCCGGAGATTCTCTGCGCGCCATCGCGCGTCAACCAGGTGTTCATCAATCTCATCACCAACTCAGCGCAGGCCATGGATGGACACGGCACCCTGACCCTGACTACGGGAGTGGATGAAAAGGGCTTCGTCTTCATCGGCGTCGGCGACACCGGCTGCGGCATCCCCGAGGCGCAGCTGGACAAGGTTCAGGATCCGTTCTTCACCACCAAACCGGTCGGCGAGGGAACCGGACTGGGATTGTCCATCGTACGCAAGATCATGGACGAGCACGGCGGCTGTCTGCACATCGACTCCGAAGAGGGAGCGGGTACCCGGATTACGCTGAGCTTCCCCTTGGATGGCGTAGCGCAAGCGTCAGAGATTCAAGATGAAGATGATTCCGAGTCGGAGGCTGCTTGATGCGCGACGCCGACACCAAAGCCAACGTGCTGTTCGTAGATGATGAGCCACGGGTCCTTAATTCCATGCGGGCCATGTTTCGACGCCAGTACAACGTCTCCCTCGCCAACTCGGGCTTAGAAGCGCTCGAAGCACTTGAGCGCGAGACCATCGACGTCATCGTCTCGGACCAACGCATGCCGGGCATGACGGGTGTGGAGGTGCTGAAAGTCTTCAAGGACATCGCGCCCAACGCCATGCGGATCCTGCTGACGGGGTATGCCGATCAGGACGCAATTGCTGCGAGCATCAACGAAGGTGAAGTATTCCGTTACCTCACCAAGCCCTGTTCGCCGGATCTGTTGAAGCAAACCATCGCCTTGGCGGTGGAAGCGGTGAAGGGGCCGCAGGTGGAGGCAAACGAGCCCGTGGTTGTCGTCGCGCCGCCCGCCCGCGCTATGCCACAAGACCTGATTGGTTCTGCCGATGCAATGCTCGACGAGGTCCTGGGCACCGCAGATGAACCGGCACCCGCCGTGGCCAGCAGTGCGCCACAGACTTCGCTGGAAAGTAAAGACGTCGAGCTGTTGCTGTTGTCAAGTGATCTCGAACTTATCGCCGCATTGGACAAGGCGCTGGAACAGGCGCACGTACTGCACGCCGTTGAGGGTATCGACGAAGCGATACAGGTGCTGGAGCGGCACCCGATCGGCGTACTCATCACCGATATCGCTATCAACGCCGATGAAGTCCAGCAATTAACAAACCAGCTCAAGCAACACGTGCCGGAGCTAGTCACCATCGTTGCGAGCGATCATTCCGATGCTCACCGACTCATCGACCTCATCAACGGCGGTCAGGTGTTCCGTTTTCTGCTCAAGCCCATCAAAGCCAAACAGACCTTTATCTGGGTCGAGTCGGCAGTGGGCAAACATCTGGAGCTGGTCAGGAATCCGGATTTGCTTGCCCGCCATGTGGTTGCTGAACGCGAGGATTCTTCGCTGCGTAAGTTTGGCGATCAGTTGGTTGGCATCGCTTTGCGCATGGTGCGCTTGCGCGGTCGTAGTGCACAGGCAAACCAGGCGTAGAGGACGATGTCTCAAGCAGCCATAGCCCCGACCCTACCCCCAAGGGATTCCCTGGAAGAGCTTGCCCGGAGCCAGCGGCGCATTGACGACAGCTTTGGTCTGGCCTCGTGGGTTGCGGTGATCGGGGTGCTGCTCGCCTGGGCCTATGTCAAGCTGGATACCAGCATGCCACTGGTGGACCCGGTCGGCATCACCAGCGTGCTGAGCACCCCGTTGCAGCGCGAGCAGGGCGGCGTGACGAATCTCGTCGATCGGGCTCACAGCGCATTTGCGGCGGGGGACATCGTAACGCCCGAGGGCGACAACGCGCTGCATTACTACCAGCAGGCGCTGGTGCAGGCACCCGATGATGCCGCGGCTCAGCGTGGTTTCGAGCACGTGATCGAATATCTCGTTAACGAAGCAGAATCTGCGGTGTTTCTGAACGACTGGGACAAGGCGCGCAACAACGCCGCGAAGGTCCTCGCATTGGTACCGAAACATAAAAATGCCCGCGAAATCAACCGGCGCGCTGCGAGATTGCAGCGAGTCGAAGAACTGATCGATCGCGCGGTTGCCCTGTATGCGGGCGGGCGCCTGACTGTGCCAGCGAACGAAAACGCCGCCGCCATGTATCAGGCCGCGTTGGCGCTCGACCCGGGCAACCAAGCCGCGCAGCAGGGCCTGGAAACCATCGTCCAGCGGACCATCGCCAACGCAGAATCTTCGATGCGCGCCGGCAACATAGAACAGGCACGTGACTATCTCGATCGCGCCAAAGCGTTGGACCCGCATGCTGGCCGCGTTGCCAGCCTTGAGAAAATCAATCAGACCTGGGAGAACATCCAGCAAGAGTTGGACATCAAGAATGATCTTCTTGCCGCGGCGCAGGCACTGCAGGCGGACAGGCTGATAGCGCCCGACGAGCCCAACGCGTTCGCACTTTACAGCAAGGTTCTTGAGCAGCAGCCTGGCTCCGAAGCCGCGCTTGGTGGATTGAAGCTTGTGCGCAACGCGCTGATAGAGCGTGCCCGAACTATCCTGAAATCCGAGGATATGCAGGCGACCGATAGATATCTCGATGCAGCCGCCCTGGCGGGCGTAGACGCCGCCATCGTTGCGGACCTGCGCGACGAGGTCGCCTACCGTCGGCGCCTGATCAACGCGCAAAGCGGACGCTTTGATAGCCTGTTCCCGCTCAGTCAGGTCAAACCCATTCGGCAGAATCCCCCGGTGTACCCGCGCTCAGCGCCCGCCGGTATCAGTGCCTCGGTGAACCTGCAGTTGACCATCTCCGAGGCGGGCGAGGTGCGTGACGTAGAGGTCATCAACGACCCGCCCGCCTACTTCAAGCGAGCGGCCATCAATGCGGTGAGCCGGTGGAAGTTTGAGCCGGTGATCGAGCGCGGCCGGCCAATGCCGGTTCGGGTTGCGGTGAAGGTCGCTTTCCAGGGCTGAGCCCGATCACGCTCGCGGCGTGGGCCACACGCCCGCAACCGCCGTGGCGAGCCAGCCGACCAATGCAGCGTTCACTTGTGCAGGTTGCTCCTGGGCCATCCAGTGTCCGGAATACACGGTCACTTCATTCAAGTTCCGGCAACGCAGTCGCATCGGTTCGGCCAGCGTGGAGTTGAAGCACTCACACACGTAGTCGTAGCGCGCGCCGAGGAACAGCACGGGCATGTCGAGATAGCCGGTGTTTAAGGCCTCGTTAGCGTAGCCTTCGTTGGCGTCGTGGTTCATGTAGTAGGCGTTGGGGCCGAAGAAGCCATTCCTGGTTAATGCGTCTGCATATACGATGAGTTCTTCTTCACTGATGACGTTTGAGTCTCGAGGAATGTCAGGCGCCTCACGTGCGGGTCCGAACCAGCCGCCGTTGTTGCGGATCATCGCAGTCATCGCCGGGCGCCGATTTGCCGCCGGGTCGCCCTTGCGGAATAGCAGCTTCACGGTGTTGTACGGATTGGCCTCCATCTCCTGGCGGGCGTGCACGAAGTTCTCCTGGTAGAACAGCTGGTACTCCCACTGTCCAGCGGGGAATTCAGACCCGTAGATATCGCGGTCTACCTCGTTTACACAGGCCTGGACCCCCCGTTCCAGCGTGAAGTAAGGCACGCACAGATTGGCCACGGCATGGCATCTGTCCGGGTGGTGACTGGCGATGTTCCACACCGTCGGGCAGCCCCAATCGTGGCCTACCCATACCGCACGCTCCCGGCCCAGGGCGGTCAGCAGGCCGAGCATGTCCTGGACGATGAGTGATTGCGCATAGTCTTCGTGGCGTGGATAGATCGATGAACGCCCGTATCCGCGCAGGTCCGGCGCCACCGCGCGAAAGCCCAGGGCGGCCAGGACGGGCAGCTGATGGCGCCAGCTCAGCGACAACTCGGGCCAGCCATGCACGAAGACGACTAACGGTCCCTCTTCGGGCCCGGCGGCGAGATAGCACGTCGTGTGGCTACCAATTTCCATGGAGTGTTCGGAGATCTGCACCTTGAGGGGTTCCTTGACTGGGCGATCGTTGTTGGAATGATATCCTGCAATGGTTCGGCGATGGTTTGCCAAGGATGTTATGTTGTAACACTTTGCTGCAACGCGATGACCATGTCGTCTCCCGCCAACGTTCTAAACTGGCGCGCGCCCAACCGTATGGACCGGTTTGCGATCCTGCTGTCTAGCTTGTGCTTGCTGCATTGTTTGTTTATCCCGGTCATCGTCGTTCTCGCGCCGGCATTCAGTTCCGTGGTGCTCGGCACCGAAACCACTGTGCATTGGATCTTTATGGCGCTCGCGGTGCCGACCAGTTGCTGGGCTTTGCTGCGCGGCTACCGGCGAAGTCACAAGCGGGTTGGGTTGACAGCAGGCCTGGTGGGGCTGGTCGTGATGTTTCTCGGGGTGTCGCACTTGTTCAACCCAGCGCTGGAGGTGCCGCTGACGGTGATAGGAGTGAGCCTGGTGGTGGTGGCCCACGTGCTGAATCTGCGCGGGCAGGCAATGCCACTGCAGGTTGGGCCGGGAGTTAGTTAGCTTCCGGCTGCGTTGGAGTATTGAGAATGTGCGCCGCCTCGCGGATTACCTGGAAAGACGAGCTGAAGAAGAGCACCGCGATCCCCAGGCCGACCAGCAGATCCGGCCAGAACGAATCGCTGAGCCATACGCCGAGCGCCGCAGCCAGCACGGCAATGTTGGCGACCACATCGTTGCGCGAGCACAGCCACACGGAACGCATATTCACATCGTCTCCTCGATGCCGATAAAGCAGGCCGAAACAGATCAGGTTGGCGACCAGGGCGAGGGCGCCTACGCTGCCCATCGTGATGGCCGCCGGGATGATCCCGCTCTGCAACTTGAAGGCCGCCTCTGCAAAAACCCCGATTCCGAAGACCGCCATGATCACGCCTTTCACCATGGCTGCTCTGGCCTTCCAGTGGGTGCCGCGATTCAGGGCGTAGAGGCTGGTGCTGTAGGCCAGGGTATCGCCGAGCATGTCGCCGGCGTCCGCCAGCAGTGAGGTCGAGCGGGCGAGGACCCCCGCCACCATCTCGACGACAAACATCGCGCCATTGATGGCGAGCACGATCCAAAGGACAGCCCCCTGCTTCGATGCAAGATCATCGCCACAATCGTTGCAGCTTGCGCTCAAAATTACTCCCAAACAGCCCGGCGGGGTATTTTAACACCTACGTGATATTGGCTGCCCGCATGGTCGGCTACAATACGCAGTTGCCGTACGGACATAGTCGATGGGCGAATTCAATCAACCAATCTCCGGTAATGAGATGCCGCGTTTTGCCGGCAACGCGTCCATGTTTCGACTGCCCATTGCCGCAGATGCCCAGGATCTGGACGTCGCCATCGTCGGCGTGCCGTTGGACATCGGCACCAGCAATCGCACCGGCGCACGCTACGGACCCAGGCAGATTCGCGCCGAATCGGTATTGGTGCGGCCCTATGCCATGGCAACGGGTGCGGCGCCCTTCGACTCCTTCCAAGTAGCCGATGTCGGCGATGTGGCGCTCAATCCCTACAGCCTCGAGAAATCTCTGCAGATCATCCAAGCGCACTACGACGATCTGTTGCGCCATCCGGTCACTCCGGTGTCGATCGGCGGGGATCACACGGCGACGCTGCCGATCCTGCGCGCCATGGCGAAAAAGCACGGACCCATGGGGCTGGTTCATGTAGATGCCCACGCCGACATGAACGACGAGATGTTCGGAGAGCGATTCACCCATGGGACCATTTTTCGGCGTGCCGTCGAAGAAGGCCTGGTCGAGCCCGCGAAGATGGTTCAGATCGGGCTGCGTGGCACGGGCTACGCCGCTGACGATTTCGATTGGGGGCGTCGCCAGGGGGTCACCGTGGTGCCCGCCGAAGACTGCTGGCACACCTCGCTCAACCCGCTGATGGACAAGGTTCGCAGCATCATCGGTTCCGGTCAGCCGACCTACCTGTCCTTCGACATCGACGGCCTCGATCCGTCCGTGGCGCCCGGTACAGGTACGCCGGAGCCCGGCGGTCTGACCGGTTCCCAGGCGCTCGAGATCATTCGCGGTTGCTCCGGGCTCAACCTGGTGGGTTGCGATCTGGTGGAGGTATCACCGCCCTACGACACCACCGGAAACACGGCGTTGCTCGCCGCCAACCTGATCTTCGAGATGCTCTGCGCACTCCCGGGCTGCCACCATCCTCCTACACGAGCGTGAGATCTTCGATTACCATCGATGGTTTGCTAAGGGGGCAGACACGCATGTCCACGTTTCACGACATCGAGATGGAAAGCATCATTGGCGAGCCGGTGATGCTGTCGAAGTATCAGGACAATCTGTGCCTGATCGTCAACGTCGCCAGTCGCTGAGGATTCACCCCTCAGTACGCAGGTCTGCGTACCCTTCACGAAGACCACAAAGATCAAAGCTTCACGGTGCTGGCCTTCCCGTGCAATCAGTTTGGCGCTCAGGAGCCCGGCAGCAATGCCGAAGTTCTCGAGTTCGCGCAATCGAAATACGATGTCAGCTTCCCCATGTTCGCCAAGATCGAGGTCAATGGCGCGGGCGCCTGCGATTTGTACAAGTTCCTGAAATCCGCACGGGCCGACGAGGGAGGCAAAGCCGATATCGCCTGGAATTTCACCAAGTTCCTGGTAGATGCTTCTGGCGACGTGGTTGCCCGCTTCGGACCCAAGGTAACGCCTGAGGAGATCGACGAGCAGCTACCGAACCACCTGCCTGGCAGCTAAGCCGGATCGACTCGGATGACTTTCCCTGGGGAGGCATCGGTCACCACGTAGAGGTACCCGTCGGGACTGACCCGCACGTCGCGGATGCGTGCCCCCAGCTCCGAAAAAAGGGCCTCTTCTTTGACTGCCCGGCCGTTTTCCATGACCACCCGGCGTACCTCTTTGTCCACCAGGGCACCGACGAACAGATCGCCGTTCCATTCCGGGAAGACGTCGCCTCGATAGACGGCCAACCCCGAGGGGGCAATCGACGGCACCCAGTACTTCATGGGCTGTTCCAGGCCGGGCATCGCTGTGTAAGGGGTTACCAACGCTCCGTTATAGTCGATGCCCCAGGTAATGATGGGCCAGCCGTAGTTCCTTCCCGGCGTGAGGGGGTTGATCTCGTCGCCGCCCCTGGGCCCGTGTTCATGCAGATAGATCTTGCCGGTAGCGGGGTCCAGGGCCAGACCCTGAGGATTGCGATGGCCGTAAGTCCACACGGCGGGGTGCGAGTCGCTCTGGCCGACGTAGGGGTTGTCTTCGGGAATGCTTCCGTCGGCGTTGATGCGAACGGTTTTGCCGAGCAACCCGGCGCGATTCTGCGCCTGTTCGCGGTGGTTGAAGCCATCTCCGGTGGTCAGCAGAATCGTCCCGTCGGGCAGAAACAGAAACTTGCCACCGTAGTGTTGCGGGGTGCGCTTGTTTGGCGTCACGGTGAATATCACCTCAACGTTCAACAGCGCGTTGCCTTCGAGCTTGCCGCGGGCAATGCGGGTGGCGTTGGCCTTAGGTTCACCATGGGCATAGGAAAGGTAGATCATCTGGTTGTCGGCGAAATCCGGATGCAGCACCACGTCGAACAGACCGCCCTGGCCGCGTACGAGTACCTCGGGTACGCCTTCGATGGGCGGGCCCACCTCACCCGCGGTAGAAATCCGCCGCAGCGCTCCGGGGCGTTCGGTGACCAGTAGTTCGCCACCGGGCAGAAAGGCCACACACCAGGGGTAGTCCAGGCCTTGGGCCACGGTGGTCAAACGATAGTCGACGGCCATGGCTCCGGGGGCCAGCATCAGCATCGTGATGAGGGCGAGGGATTGCTTAACCGTCACGACCGAACCTCCTTGTATTGGCAAACAGATTGGCAAACTAGATTAGCAGGCTTTCGAAACACGATATGAAGCCGTTATGCTATGGCAACTGTTGCGTCGGGTGAAAGCATTGACGACAAAGATTGTTGGGCGAATCCTCGTAGCCTACGTGGTCGCGGTGCTGGTGGCCTACCTGCTTGGCGCCACGGCGGCGACACAATCGGTGCTCGCAAGCCTCGAAGCCATGGGTGTGGTCGTTAGCCTGGGTGAGCGGCTTTCGACTACCGGTAAGGATCTGATCGGGATGTTTCCCGCCTACGGACTCATTATTGCCGTTGCGTTTGCGATCGCGTTGCCGATAGCGACCAACATTGCAAGGTATCTGCCGCGCTGGCGCGCTTTCGGCCTTGTGGTGGCTGGCGTGGTGGCCATGATCGTCCCCCACCTCCTCATGCGTGAGTTCCTAGAGATCACCCCGGTGGCGGCCGCGCGGACCGTGGTGGGGCTCTTGGTTCAGGGTCTGGCCGGCGGCGTGGGTGGCTACGCGTTCTACTTCGTGCGCAAACCCTGACTGCGGGCAGCCGCGGCCAGTTTGGCCGCTAAGGCGAACGGATGAGGCGCAGCGAAAAAAGGAAACCGGACGAAGTCTGAGTCACGTGTGGATACCCCGGCGGTAGGCATCGCGTCGATGGGCGCATAGCCAATTGGCTGCTCCTCTGCGAGCTCAACTCGATCTCAACGGATTTTCCCAGCGTAAGTGCGGGAATCTCGCGAAGTCGCCGTCGCATGAAACCAGGGTGGCGCCATGGGTGATCGCAGCTGCCGCGAGGTGAGCGTCAGTGGTCAGGTTGCCGGCCGCGCCGCTGTCGGCCAGCAACTCGCCGAGCACCGACCAGTGATCTGGTTTCTCTGTGACGAGGAATATGGTGTCGGTGGCTAACCATGCGTCGACTTTTGCGCGGGCATCGTCGATGGACATCGACGATGGATAGATCTTCGGGTTGGTAGCGATGCGCAGGAATCCCAGGACCACAACCCACAATAAACCCAGCGATTCGTCTCCATTAACCGCGTTCACCCACCAACGATTGATCTTATCGTGATGTGGCGCGTCGGCATTGACGGCATACAAGAGCACGTTCAGATCTACGAGCTTCATTTGCGCAGCGACAGCTTGCGGATGATTTCCTCGTCCTCGAGTTCAGCGCCAAGCGTGAGCGCTCTGTCCATCTCGAAGCGCGCCTGGCCCATTGCTACAGGCACCTCCTCGAATTCTTCGTGTGGCTTTGCCCTCTGGCTGGATGCGGCCAAACCTTGTCTGAGGACCCGATTCAGCGTGCGGGTTAGAGAGAGGTTCTCACGATGTGCACGCGCCTTTAGCTCGGTCATGAGGTCGTCATCTAATCTCACGGTACTGCGCTTAGTCACCATAGCCTCACGTAAAATGATGTCATAGCATCAACCATACGCTTGGGCGGATTTGAAGACAACTCGGCGCCCTGCCTGGGCGAGCTATCGGCTCGCTAACACCCGTCGCTCATTTTGCTGAAGCAAGAACGATTTGAATGCGCGTGCCCGCCTGGAGTTTGCGTGGGAAATGGCTGGCGTGCCTGCCTGATTTTACTGTGGCGGGAATTGCGCCAGAATCGTTTCGATCACTTCCTTGATCACCGGTGACGGATTGGCTCGATCTGCGTTGGAGATCGGCTTCACCGCCCAACCGTGCCACAAGGGTTGTCTACGTTGCACGTCGAACATGTCGATGGACAAGGTCCCTTCGGTGTAGTTACGACGTCCACCTCCTGATAGTAGGGCCCGCCGCAAGCCCAGTTACCGCGATACGGGGCGGGGTCGTTGTTCACCCGGATCCGCTCACGTGAGCCGAGCGAGAAAGAGATCACAAAGTTCGCTTTGTTGGCATCGGCTTCGAAGCGATAGCCCTTCGCTTCAAAGCTTCGATAGGTACCGAAGTTGGCGCTTTCATCGTTTGGCCGCTGCCGTGTGTTTCCCATGAACCTGTTCGTCCTTTAGTTCTGACGGAGGCTAGTCCTTCCCCCGGCGGGAGGCTCCGACTCCGGGGATCCCTAGGCAAGCCCGTTTTTTATGCGTTTCCGAAAATTTCTCGAACCTGCCATTCGCTATCGCGGCCTTACCGTGGCGGCCAGCGGCTAGCGCGTCGCCATAGGTCGGCACGAACGCTCAGCGACGGGCTTTTTGAATCAAAGGGTTACGGAAGCACCCGCAAAGGCCTGCCTTGATCACGCATTACCCTTTTGCGCGAATCGGATGCAGTCAATGAGTGCAGACCCATCTACGGGCTTAGAAAAGTAGGCAATCGCGCCGCTACGTTGAGCGTGCGCACGGGCGTTCGGGCTTTCGCTCGCCGAGGTCATGATTGTCTGGGACGGATCCCCGCGTTGCGCGAGAACTTCCTGCACTTCCAAACCGGATAGATCCGTCGTCTGCGAATCCAGGATGATAAAATCACCTGATTCTGGACTTGCCGAATCAACAAACGCTTGCCCGGATTCAAATGTCACTACGCAGAATCCCGCGGCATTTAACAGCCGGGTCAAGCTGCGGCGGACACTTGCCATGGAATCCACGATAAAGATCATGCCGGACATACCGAAAAGCTGTCCGTCAGTGTAGATCAGCGACAGTGCCCGCGGGATTGGACGAAGTGCCTACGAGGGATGGATTAACCCGCTAAGCGGTTGTCCTTGTTCCACCTCAAAACCCGTTTGGGCTTGGTCCGTTCGGCGGGTTCCAAGTTAATGAGTGTACAGATCCTCGCTAGCTCGGCCACCGAGCCAACTTGCATTTTTTTGAGCACGCGGGCTCGGTGAACCTTGACGGTCTTTTCGCTGATGTCGAGGTCCCAGGCGATTACCTTGTTCGGGCGGCCGGAGATGATGTAACGCAGAACTTCCTTCTCGCGACGCGTCAGCGCTTCTATTAGTTCTCGATAATCAGAGTACTCGCGTCTGGTGGCCTGATCGGCCACATGTTCGTCCAGGGCTTTGTCGACGATCCGCCGAAGCTGGGCGGCGTCCACCGGCTTTTCGAGAAAGTCGATCGCGCCGGCCTTCATCGCAGTTGCACAGGTACCGACGTCGCCGTGGGCGGAAACCATGATCACCGGGGGATGGTCACGGGTGCCGAGTTTCTCCAATACGTCTAGACCGCTGAGCCCCAACATCCGCAGGTCGAGCAGAATGCAGGCCGGCTCCGACGCGTCGTCGAGGAGGCTGTCGAGTAGTTTTTGACCGGTGTCGTAGACCCACACCCGATACCCGGACAGGCTCAACAATCGAGACATAGCCTTTCTGGCCGAGTCGTCATCATCTACGATGTGGACTGTCCCGAGCATGTTCGCCTGCCCTCGTCGTGGCCGAAACGCGGTGGCTCGACCTCCCCTCAGTGCCCAAAGGAATGACCAAGCTACTTGAGATAGCCGATAGAGGCAACCCGCGGCGCCTCGGGGCCGTGGGTTTCTTCCGTTAACCCTTTGATGACCAGCACTTATCGATACGATCGAGCTAGCCACAAAGGATCGCTTGCGACGCGTGACTTCCGGTTTTCCTTTACCCAAGCCGCTCGATACCATACAAACCGAATGATTCCGGCGCCGAGGGAATGGACGACGAACTGACACACGTGTTTCGGACCGCGCCGGTTGGCATGGCTGTCGTCGACCGCGCCCTCCGCTTGCTGTATATCAACGAATGGCTCGGCGCCATCAACGGCAAGCCGGTCGAAACACAAGTTGGGCGTCCGTTGCCGGAAGTCTTTCCAGAACTCGCGCCGCAACTCATCCCTTGGATCCAACAGGTCATCGACACGAGCGAGCCCATCCTCGAGATCGAGCTAAGTTTGGAAGTGGCAGGGCCCGGACCAACCGAGCTTGGCGTAAAGGGCCGCTGGCTCCTGAGCGCCCATCCGATCAGGGACCGCGAAGGAACGGTTCAACGAATCTCTATCGTCGTGCAGGACATCAGCGCACGCGAGGACGCGCAACGAGAACTACGCTCGACGCAGGAATACCTGGAAAGTGTTCTGTCGAACATGCCCGTTGGCATCGCCATCTTGGAGGGTCCTGATTTTCGATATAGTCGAATAAACGAACGGCTGGCTGAAATCAATGGCTTGCCCGCGGAAGATCATCTCGGCCGAGCCCTGGCAGAGATTCTGCCCGATGCGGCTTCGGAAATCGTACCTGGATTGCGCCGCGTACTAGAGA
>Ga0114950_10001837_pt1 | contig 16179 bp, 10 predicted proteins | sample N075metaG_FD_83503 | JGI IMG/M metagenome (GOLD analysis project Ga0114950, IMG submission 83503) | Deep subsurface microbial communities from Kermadec Trench to uncover new lineages of life (NeLLi) - N075 metaG | ecosystem: Environmental > Aquatic > Marine > Ocean trench > Sediment | place... | reverse complement strand
GTGTCGATGTGTTCCACCGCCCGGGCATGGCGGGCTGTCGAAATCCGAAAAGCCCGTCGGATCAGAAAGCGCAACAGGGGAAAAAGCAGGCGTAGCGACATGCGTTGCCAAGCGGGTATCGCAGTGCTTTGATAACCCCAGGCACGTAAGGTCAGTTCACGGCTATCCAGCAAGTGGTAGTAAACCCAGACCTGTAAATCGGTTCCACAGCGGTCAATTTTCCTTTCGAGTTTCAGCCTTTCAGAATCCGCTTTCAGAAAGTTTGCATTCAGACCTGCTTGTGTACTGTACCGGCCCCAAAGGTAGCGCAGGATTTCAGGTGAATTCCCGATTGAGGATCGTACCGTGCCTGTACGGAATTTTAATCTGGGTACTGTGCGGCCCAGGAAAAAAGCGCCGAGAGTGCCGCCGCTGGGCTTTTCCACATAGTCAACGCCCAGCCGATCCATGCACCAGCGGACTTTTTCAACGAAGTGACTGGCGGAAATGGTTTCCAATTCCAGCTCTGGAGTTTTAGCCGGCGCGACAATCGCACTGAGTGAGATGGCCCAGCGCCAGAACAGGGCCAGCATAACCAGTGCGATCGCAGCCGGAAGGGATATCCCAAAGCCGGCAATAATCAACGGCAACAGGAAGAGAAAGGTCGTATGCAGTAACACGCGGGATCCTGTCATGGTACGTTTTCCTGTGCAAGGGATGGAACCCCGTATTTTCTTTGTTATTGTCTGCCAGCACCAGCATTTTCCTGTCAACTGCGTAAAGACTCTGCGAACAACCAGGTCAGGAAGAGATCGTTGACGCCTGCCGGGTGATAAAATAAACACACCGAACGGGAGCATTATTCAGAATGTCGTATATTACCGCCGCCCTGCTGATCATCATCGTCTTATGGCTTGTGCCTGTTCTTTTTATGCGCGGAGCAAATCTTGAGATTTTCGACCTGGATGATGGATCTGATGCCGTCCGGTCATTTGCGGACAAGGATGGACCAAGCGAAGAGCATGTTGAAATCGCAGAAATGATCGGGAGTTTTGGCAGCCAGGCCAGGCGGCTGCCGAAAAAGAAACAGTTGAATTTTATGCGCAGTTTCATGGAAAACATGTTTGAGGGGCGCGTGTATGCCAGCAAGTTTAAACCGGCAGATGCATCCGGTGTAGCCGCAGAGTGGGTTTTAGCACCCGGGGCCGACCCGTCGAAAAGGGTGCTGTACCTCCACGGAGGTGCCTTTATGGCTGGAAGCTCCCGCAGTCACAGGAACATCACCAACTGGTTTTCGGAGATTAACGGTGCTGCAGTGCTGGCGATCGATTACCGCTTGATGCCCGAAAATCCGCGCAAAGACGGTATCGCTGATTGCCGCACAGCATATCGCTGGATACTGGAAAATGGGCCCGATGGAATCAGTCCGGTCACGCAGCTCGTGATCAGCGGCGATTCAGCCGGGGGGAATCTGGCTCTTTCACTGGTCGCCTGGGCCAGAGATGAGGGTCTCAGAGCAGCGGACGCAGTGATTGCATTTTCACCGACACTCGACGGAACCTATTCCAGTCCGAGCATTCGCAACAACGTTTCAAGCGACCTTATGCTGGGTCCGCTTTTTAGCGTTCTGCTCAAGATTCCGGCAGCCATCCGGGCATGGACTTATCTGATTCAATTCCGTTTTAATCAGGCCAATCCGCTTGTCTCTCCTTTGTTCGGGGATCTTTCCAATCTTCCCCCCACACTGATTCAAGTCAGTGAGGCCGAAATGCTGCTGGATGACGCGCGGCGTTATGTCAGAAAGGCACGGGCCAGTGGTACGCATGCCGTGGCACAAACCTGGCCCCACATGCTGCATGTCTGGCAGATCTTTTATCCGGAAATGCCGGAAGCGCGACAGGCATTTCAGGAGATTAAGGCTTTCCTTCACGGGCTTGAGTCAAGAAACGGGCCCGCAGCATTTTGACGACAAAAACCAGCCTGAATATTTGCCTGACCAGTTCCGAACTGAGCCCTCTGGCCAACACCGGCGGCCTGGCCGATGTCTGTTCTTCACTTGTAATGTACTTTGACGGAGCGGGGCATGATATCCGGGCCCTGATCCCTTTCTATTCCAGCATTGAGACATCCGGTTTGAAAATCGTTCCGGTGGAAGGATTGCAGGATCTTAGCCTTACCACCGGTTCCCAGACATTTCAGTACGCCATAGATTCGACGACATTGCCCGGCAGTGAGTTGACCGTTTACCTGTTGCGTTGCGATGAGCTTTATCGACGTGAGGAAATGTATTCGGGAGCGGACGAACACCTGCGATTTGTGTTTTTATCCAGGGCGGCGATTGAAATGTGTCAACACATGCAATTTGCGCCGGATATTTTTCACTGCCACGACTGGCATACCGCGATGGTGCCCCTTTATCTCAAAACACTTTATGCCTGGGACTCACTCTTCAGCGGCACCCGTTCGGTGATGACCATTCACAATATTGCTTACCAGGGCGTTTTTGCTGCTGATACATTGAACGATACCGGGCTGCCGGATTTCCGGGACAAGCTGGACCAGGACGACCTGTCAGAGGGTCGGATCAATTTCATGAAAACGGGCATTCGTTACGCGGACTACCTCACCACGGTGAGCCCGACGTATGCAAAAGAAATAATGTTACCGGAATATGGAATGGGATTGGAAGGCTTACTTCGCGAGCGCAAGGATGATCTGGCAGGAATACTCAACGGCGTTGATTACAGAGAATGGAATCCGGAAATCGATTCGCAGATCGAGCAGCAGTACTCTGCAAATGAGTTTGAAGGCAAACAGATCAACAAGAGGGACCTGATACAGGAGTTCCAGTTAAACAGCGCTGTAGATGTGCCCATAATCGGAATGGTCACACGTCTGACCTGGCAGAAAGGTCTGGAATTGGTTCAGGCGGTGATGCCTGAATTGCAGGCGCAACGTGAATTTTCACTGGTGGTGCTGGGCAGCGGAGAAGAGCAGTACGAACAATATTTCCAGCGGCTGCAACAGGAATACCCGGGCCGGGTCGGCTTCTATCGTGGATTCAATAATCAGTTGGCACACCGGGTGGAGGCGGGCAGTGACCTGTTCCTGATGCCGTCCCGCTACGAGCCTTGCGGCCTGAATCAGATGTACAGCCTGCGTTACGGCACGGTGCCGATTGTGCGTGCGACTGGCGGTCTGGCAGATTCCGTACAGCAATATGATTACGCTTCGGGCAGTGGCACGGGAGTCGTTTTTCGCGATTTCGATGCCGGTGGGCTCAGTTGGGCAATCAATTTCGCTCTGGACCTGTATCAAAGCAAGAAGGATTTGCAGCAAGTCATCAGCAACGGCATGTCAAAAGACTATTCCTGGGCCCGTCAGGGACAATTATACGAAGATCTATTCCACCGATTGACCACTACCGTTACATAGCCACAATATTGCATCAATGCAGCATGTTCCGGAGCGATCCGGAACCTCCCAATGACACACCATTTCGCCGGCGGACGTACTGGGCAAGACTCAGGTGCTGCCGGTGCCGCCGGCCGGTACTGTCTGGCTTGTTTGGATGGGTGTTAATCGCCCCAACCCTACTGGTTCAGCGGTGCAAATTCTGAAAATATTGAAGATAACTCAGTCACCTGTGCAACAGGCACCTAGTCACAAACTGAGGAGAACTCATGCCACATTTCCTGAACCATCGGATTGGAATGAGCCGACTCAATTGCTTCTTTGGATTTCCACTCAAATACTTCAATGATGGTGCCATCTTCAGAACGCATGATGATAGATTCTCTATCGGTAAGCAAACCCTCTTCCCTCAAAATCGGAATGTGGGTTGCCATTAAGGCCTCAAGGTCACTATCCTTACCCGGTTTGGGCTTGTATCCAACGACCACAATTCTTCCCATTTTGATTCCTTATGCTTGTGTGACACCTTTGGATGTTGCCTTGATAATGCAGCAACTCAACTAAGTTGCCAAATTTACTGCCTGTCTCATGGTGCTGGTATCATCGGAGCCCGCCTGCTTGTGGGTGTCATCAATCGGCTGATCCAGCAACGCGGGCGCCTGGACGCCGATCAGATGGTACAGGGCCTTTAGCTGGAGGCGGAACAGTTCATCGAAAGCCGGTCCGTCCTGGGCCCTGCCTTCCTCGCCCAGCCACCAGAACCAGTCTGAGCTTTCGCACACGGACAACTGCTCCAGTATCTGCTCTTTCGGGAGTCGTCCCGCATGATCTCCAGCAATGGCCTTATCAACCGCAAGCCTGGCGTCAATCAGCCTTTCCCAGGCCCTGTTTTTGGCCGGGTGACCCATCCAGACAGAGAAATTGCCGTACACCCAACTGCCGGCTGTCAACCGGGGGAGTGTTTGCAATGGGACTCTTTTCAACACCTCGGAAAAGGTAGTCAGCAGGAATCGTGGATGGGTGGACAAACGCTGATACAGCATGGACAGGAATTCCCTGCCATTCTCAGGATAGTATTCCCAGGCATTTTCTCCGTCCATGATGATACTGACGGTGGGGTCATTATTGCCCTGGCTGTTGGCGCGCTCCTGTGCCTGTTCCAGCCGGTATACCAGGTCATTCACCGCATCTACTGCCTGCCATCGCGAATACGAAAACCCGATGAGGTCGGCCATTTCGTCATCGCGGAAAATTAAGGCCAGTTGGTTTTCACCCGGCACCTCACCGGGCGCTGACCACAATTGATGTTGCGGGTTTACATATTGACCCGCTGCATCACCCAGGCTGTTTCGCAGCACATGGGTGCCGCTGGCAGTCCATTTGAACCCATGGTTTTGAAGCAGTTCAAGAGTCCGCTCGCTCAAGGCGCCCTCGGAAGGCCAGCAGCCGGCCGGCCGGAAGCCAAAATGTGTCTCGAAACAATCGATAGCCTGCTGCAGATGCCAGTTACAACGTTCCTCACCGCCCGGGTAAGTACCGGACGGCAAGTCCACAGCAGGCATTGCTTCCCTGGCACTGGAAAAATCAATCAACAGGGGCAGAATGGGGTGAGAGTAGGGCGTGACGGACAATTCAATCTGACCGGACTCAGCCAGCCTTTTATAGCGGGGCAAAATAGCGGCGATTTCTGTACCCATCAGTTCCAGCAGGGATTGCCTGTCCTGCAGGCTGTAGTCACTTGCCTGTTCCACCAATCGGATGGCCAGGGACGAACCACTCCTCATGAATTCCCCCATCCAGACCAGGCAGTACCAGACCAGGAGATCGGTCAGGTCGGACGGTTCCGGCAGGCTGCCGGCTTCCAGTTCCTGCTCCGCCAGTTGGCAGAGGTGGTCATAGGGCGCAAAGCGCTGCCGGACGTTGACATCATGTGACCGCAGGCAGGAGCGGACCAGCGCCTCTTTGCCTGCCTTTTCTACAGGCAACAAACCAGCGAGTGCATCCAGTATGTGGTCATTGCAAGGTTCACCACTGTTCAGTAAGCGCTTAATCCGATAGGCGTAGTCATCCACTTGCATCATCAGGTGCGGTGAGAAATTTATCACGGCACGGGCATCCGGCAGCACTTCTATGTGCGCCGCCATGTCGGAGTAGTCCTTGATGGCATGCAGCCAGGTCCATGGCCGCGTATAGACTTCATTACTGCGGTACTGCGGCTGGTGCATATGCCAGCATAAGACCACGTTGAGTTTATTCCGGTGCATTGATTCTTCTTTTGGTGTTTCAGAGCATGTGAGGACAGACGAGCACAATACCTTCCTCGGTTACGGTAAATCGTTTGGCATCTTCAGCAAGGTCCTCGCCGATGACGGTGTGGTCCGGGATCTGGCAGCGTTTATCGATAATGGCCCGGCTGATGCGGCATTTCTTGCCGATACGAGCCTCCGGCAGAACGATGACCCTCAGTAGTTCCGTACCTTCGTCCACCTTGACGCTGGAAAACAGCAGGGATTCCCGCACACTGGCGCCTGAAACGATACATCCCCCGGAAATCATGGAGTTGGTAGCCTTGCCGGTCCGGCCCGGATCATCAAGAATGAATTTCGCCGGTGGCAGTTGTTCCTGGTAGGTCCAGATCGGCCAATCCATATCGTATAAATTCAGTTCGGGGCGCACGAAAATCAGTTCCAGGTTGGCCCGGTAATAAGCATCGATGGTACCCACATCCCGCCAGTAACTTTGTGCCTTTGTTTCTACATCGTGGAAAGGGTAGGCGAATACCTCGCAGTTCCCGATGCTGTCCGGAATGATATTCTTGCCGAAATCATGATCAGACTCAGGGTTGGAGGCATCAGCTTCCAGTGTTTTTATAAGGAAGTCGCTGTTGAATACGTAGATTCCCATGGAAGCCATCGCGGCTTCCGGATTTCCGGGAATCGCTTGAGGCTTGGCCGGTTTTTCATCAAAACGGACAACCCGATGCTGCTCGTCGAGTGTCATGACACCAAAGCCGGTCGCTTCCTGAAGAGGAACCTGGATGACACCGACGGTAATATCCGCATTGTTCTCCGTGTGAAAGGCGATCATCGGCCCGTAGTCCATTTTATAAATGTGATCGCCTGCCAGAATCAGTACGTGTTCCGGGCCGTGTTCCCGCACCAGATCCAGGTTTTGGTAAATCGAATCGGCGGTACCCTTGTACCAACTTTCATCCACCTGTTGTTGAGCCGGAACGATCTGGATGAATTCGCCGAATTCGCCCCGCAGGTAACCCCAGCCGCGTTGAATGTGCTGGATCAGTGAGTGAGCTTTGTATTGAGTGAGCACAAAAACCTGCCTGATGCCCGAGTTGACACAATTGGACAGGGGGAAATCAATGATCCTGAATTTGCCGCCGAATGGTGTGGCGGGTTTTGCTCGTATTTCGGTCAGGGCTCCAAGCCGCTTACCGCGGCCTCCGGCCATGATCATGGCCATTGTGCTACGGGTCAGGCGGCTGACAAATCGGCCCGATTTTTTCTGGTACATATCATCTCCTCCTGTTTTCATGATACGTTTATCCACAGCACAAAACATCGAAATTCACGGGGACATACTAATTATTTACGTCTATCCAACAGGAGCCCGGTACAAATGATGCCGGGTTTGGATCCGACAGATATCAAGCGTCTTGCCGAGGGTAGCCACGCAGACCCTTTTTCTGTGCTTGGCCGCCATGTTTTTGAGGGAAAAGAAATATTCCGTTGTTTCCTGCCACGCTCACGCCATGCCTGGATCGAGGAAGAAAAGAACCCGATGGTCAGGGTGGGTGATTCTGACCTGTTTGAATTCCTCGCCGAGCCTGGTGTAGTTCCTGCTCATTACCGCATCATTCGCGAGGATGACGGCGGATATCGTCATGTAAACCATGATCCCTATGGTTTTTGGTCCCTGCTGAAACCGGATGAAATGGAGGCATTCAACCAAGGCACACACCGTCGCGCACATCAGCTTCTCGGCGCCCGGCGGCACGATGAAGATGGGATAGAGGGGGTGATATTTGCCGTGTGGGCGCCCAATGCCGGGCGCGTCAGCGTTGTCGGAGATTTCAATAGCTGGGATGGGCGCTGTCACCCGATGCGCAGGCACGAATCACAGGGTATTTGGGAGATATTCATTCCGGGTCTGCAGCGGGAACGTTACAAGTACGAGATTCGCAATGCCCGAACAGGTGAAATTCATTTGAAGACTGATCCTTTCGCAAGTGCTTGCGAATACCGCCCCGATACCGCCAGCCTGGTGCCCGGGGAGCTTAGCCATGGCTGGCATGACGACATCTGGATGAAAGATAGAACGGCAGGCGACTGGGGCAGCAAGCCCATGTCGGTTTATGAAGTTCACCTGGGTTCCTGGCGTCGTTCAACGGACGGCAGTTTTATGGGCTACCGGCAACTCGCGCAAGAATTATGTGACTACGTCAGGAACCTGGGTTTTACCCATATTGAATTACTGCCCGTCATGGAGCATCCGCTGGATGAATCCTGGGGCTACCAGGTGACAGGGTATTTTGCCCCGACCAGCCGCTTTGGCACCCCGGATGATTTCAGGGCTTTTGTCGATCATTTTCATCAGCACGGGATTGGCGTGCTGCTGGACTGGGTTCCGGCACATTTCCCGAGAGATGAACATGCGCTGGCCGCCTTCGATGGTGAAGCTCTATTTGAATACCATGATCCGCTCAAGGCAGAACATCGCGACTGGGGCACGCTGGTGTTTAATTTTGAGCGCCGGGAAGTGCGTAGTTTCCTTATTTCAAACGCCATTTACTGGCTGAATGAGTTTCACCTGGACGGCTTGCGCGTGGACGCAGTGGCTTCCATGCTCTACCTGGATTTCTCGCGCCAGGCGGAGCAGTGGGTTCCGAACAAATACGGTGGCAATGAAAACCTGGAAGCAGTCGATTTCATTAGGGAACTAAACGATGCCGTGCTGGAGGAATGCCCGGGTTGCGTGATGATTGCAGAGGAATCAACAGACTGGCCGAAGGTGACCGGGCCAACGGCCGAGGGCGGACTTGGATTCGGGCTCAAATGGAACATGGGCTGGATGCACGACAGCCTGGACTACTTCAGCAAGGATCCCGTTCATCGCAAGTATCACCAGGGATTGCTGACTTTCGGCCCAATGTATGTTTTCAACGAGAACTTCGTGTCGCCCTTGTCGCACGATGAAGTAGTCCACTTGAAGAAATCCCTGTTCGGGCGTATGCCCGGTGACGAATGGCAGCGTTTTGCGAACCTGCGGTTGCTGTTCACTTACCAGTGGACGTACCCGGGCAAACAATTGCTGTTCATGGGTGGAGAATTTGCCCAGGAAACGGAGTGGGATTCGGGTAAACCGCTTCCCTGGAGTCGAAGCGGAGAGGATTATCCAGGCGGAGTGTCCGGCTTGCTGTCTGATCTGAATCGCCTGCAGGCGGTGCACCCGGCACTGAGCCAGTGGGATTGCGACCAGCGCGGGTTTGAGTGGCTGAACGGGGATGATGCGGAACAATCCGTGATTTCGTTTATCAGGAATAGTGAAAACGAATCTCTGATCGTTGTATTGAATTTCACGCCGGTGCCCAGGGAGAATTACCGGATCGCTGTACCTTCAAGCGGGACTTACATTGAAATTTTCAACTCCGATGATGAATCCTTTAAGGGTTCAGGAATGGGGAACAAAGATGAGCTGGAGTCAGAAGCAATAAGCTATTGGGGCAGGGAGCACAGCTTGTGTCTGACTTTGCCTCCACTGGCCGGCGTTGTTCTGAGGATTAAGAATTGAGCTGGTTTGGGGTTTTGATTGCTTCGATTGAGCGTGTTTTCGCCTGAGGAGCCAAGGAATGCAATGGTGGGCAATAAATTGCCTACCCTACGTATGAAGCGAGGGTTTTGAGTGCCAGATGTCGCGGTCGTATTCCAGGATGGTCCGGTCTGAAGAAAACCAGCCGACGTTTGCGGTGTTCAAAATGGCGGAATGGAACCAGCGTTGATGGTCGCGGTAAGCCGTACCTACATCGCGCTGGCGTTTCATGTAGGGCTCGAAGTCGGCGGCAATCATGAAATAATCGTGGTTATAGAGCTTATCCAGAAGGGGGGCGAAGCGTTTTGTATCCCCTGCCGAGAAAGTACCTTTTCCGATTTCACCGAGCACCCTTGAAAAGAGGTCATTCTCCTCGATGATCTGTCGTGAGTTGTACCCGTTTTGGTGCCGGTCGCGAACTTCATCAGCATTCAGGCCGAAAATGAAGATATTTTCTTCTCCGACCCGTTCCAGAATTTCAATATTGGCGCCATCCATTGTGCCTATCGTCAATGCGCCATTCAGCGCCAGTTTCATATTGCCGGTGCCGGAGGCTTCCATACCCGCTGTTGAAATCTGTTCCGACAGGTCCGCGCCGGGAATGATGACCTCGGCGCGGGTCACGTTGTAATTGGGTATGTAAACCACTTTTAGCCGGTCACCGATTACAGGATCATTATTAACAGTTTCAGCTATATCGTTGATTAACTTAATTATTAACTTAGCTGTTGTGTAACTTGGGGCCGCTTTTCCACTGAAAATCTTGACCAGTGGCAGCCAGTCGGCATCCGGGTTATCGCGGATATTCAGGTAGCGTGCAATCACCTGCAGGGCATTCAGTAATTGGCGCTTGTACTCGTGTATTCGCTTGATGTGAACATCGAAAAGAGCATCCGGAGAGACCACCATTCCGGTAATATTCCTGATCTCCGCGGCCAGAGATTCCTTGTTTTTTCGCTTGGCCAAAGCGAAATCTTCGAGAAACGCACTGTCTCCTGCAAAGGGCACCAGGTTGTGAATCTGCTCCAGGTCACTGATCCAGTTATCACCAATGGCACTTGTCACCAGGGCGGACAGTTCCGGGTTGCAGTTGTGGAGCCAGCGGCGCGGTGTGATGCCGTTGGTCTTGTTGATGATGCGGTCCGGGTACACGCGGTGCAGATCCCTGAATACGGTTTGCTTCATCAGGTCGGTGTGCAGGGCGGATACGCCATTGACCTTGTGACTGCCGATGAAAGCCAGGTTACCCATACGCACCGTACCGCAGTGCCCATCGGACAGATCGAGTGCCCGGACACTTTCGGGTGCTACGTCGGACCCCGTCGTATGCAGTTCTTGTACAAAAAGCTTATCGATCTCTTCGATGATCTGGAAGTGGCGCGGTAAAACGGCCTTGAACATATCCAGTGGCCACTTTTCCAGTGCCTCGGGCAGCAGGGTATGGTTGGTGTAGGAGATACAGGAACGGGCAATCTGAAAGGCAGATTTCACCGGGATGTCGTGCACATCCATCATCAATCTCATCAGTTCCGGAACCGCAATCGCTGGGTGCGTATCATTCAACTGAATCGCGGCGTGATCGGGTAAATGATGCAGGCTGTCATGCACATCCAGGTAACGGCGCACCAGATCCTGCAAGGATGCCGAGGTAAATAAAAATTCCTGTTTGAGTCGCAGCTCGCGTCCCTGTGGTGTTGAGTCATCAGGATAGAGCACACGGGTGAGGGTTTCTGCTCGTACCTCTTGCTGGGCAGCTTGCAGGTAATCTCCCTGGTTGAATCGCGACAGGTCAAAGATCTGCCCCGGCCGTGCCAGCCACAAGCGCAAGGTATTAATGTGCTTTGCTCCCCATCCGGCAATGGCCATATCCTTGCTGGCCGCGATCACTTCCTCGCTGGGTTGCCACCTTGCCTCGGCGCAGGCGTTGGCGTCGGCAATGCCGCCAAAAGGGATCACGTACCGGCTTTCAGGGCGTTCTATTTCCCAGGGATTACCGCCCTGGACCAGCCAGTCTTCGGCCTCTTCCGTTTGCCAGCCATCGGAGAAGCGTTGCCGGAAAAGGCCATGTTCGTAGCGCAAACCATAGCCGAACCCGGCAATGCCCAGGGTCGCCATCGAATCCATGAAACAGGCTGCCAGCCGCCCCAGACCACCGTTACCCAGTGCCGCATCGGGTTCTTCAAGTAGAATTTCATCCAGGTCCACATTCAGGTCTGCCAGTGCCTGGCGGCAGACTTCGGTGATGCCGAGGTTGGACATGGAATCTTCCAGCAGCCGGCCAATCAGAAATTCCATGGAAAGGTAATAAACCCGCTTGGCATCCGTCTCCTTAATGCGTCGCATGGTCGCCAGCCAGGGATCCATCAGTCGGTCACGGACCGTGAGGGTTACCGCCACGCACCAGTCTCGCGGCACTGCGTGTTCCGTATCCTTGCCGACCGAGTAGACCAGGCGCTGCAGAATGCTGCGTTTGAAATTTTCTTTTTCCAGTATGGGAACCATGCGTAAATGCCAGGAATGCTCAGGATCAACAGGCGATTCAACTACAGATCGACCCGTCGTGCAATAGCCCTGACACGCATTTCCTACACAAAACCGCTCGAATTACTGATGAATACCTTTGCGCCTTAAAATAGACTGCGGTTTGGGCCGGCCAGCGCGCAATAGGATGTCGCCGCTCAAGCAAATCTGTATGATGCAATTGCTGTTTTCAGGAACCACCCGAATTCCGATTAAACCTGATATGGATTCCATTAACGACACACTGCGAAAGGTCTTCGGCCTGCATGAATTCCGACCTTTTCAGGAGGAAATCATCGAGCAGCTGATTAGCGGAGGCGATGCCTTTGTTCTGATGCCCACCGGTGGCGGAAAATCACTTTGCTACCAATTGCCGGCACTCCACCGGCCAGGAATGGCGATCATTATTTCGCCCCTGATTTCCCTGATGAAGGACCAGGTAGATGCTCTGCTCGCCAACGGCGTAAAAGCGGCAATGTATAACTCTACGCTGAGCCGGCACGAAGCGCGGGAGGTGCTGGGACAACTGCATGCCGGTGAACTGAACCTGCTTTACGTTGCCCCGGAACGGATGATGAATCCGGGCTTTATCCACAGCCTGGAGAACCTGGAAATCGCTTTGATAGCAGTAGATGAAGCCCATTGCGTTTCTCAGTGGGGCCATGATTTCCGTCCCGAATATGCCGCGCTGGGTGACCTCAGGCAGCACTTCCCTGGCGTGCCGTTTATCGGGCTAACGGCTACCGCCGATCCCCATACTCGTGAAGATATTGTCAGTATCCTGGGCCTGGCCGGTGCGCCCCGTTATATCACCAGTTTTGACCGGCCCAACATTCGCTATTCGGTGCTTGAGAAACACCGCCCTCAAAGCCAGTTGCGGCGTTTTCTTGCCCACCGGAAAAATGAGTCCGGCATTGTTTATGCCTTGTCGCGCAAACGGGTTGAGGAGGTTGCAGCGTATCTTCAGGAACAAGGTTATTCTGCTGCTGCCTATCACGCAGGGCTCAACAGTGAAACCCGCAAGCGCGTGCAGGAGCAATTTTTGCAGGATGATGTGCTGATTGTGGTGGCAACCGTCGCATTCGGGATGGGCATCGACAAATCCAACGTCCGTTTCGTCGTCCACTACGACCTTCCCAGGCAGTTGGAAGCTTATTACCAGGAAACCGGCCGTTCGGGCAGGGACGGATTGCCCGCTGAAGCTTTGTTGTTATTCGGCTTGCAGGATGTGGCCATGGCGAGGTCGCAGCTGGAGAGTAAAAGCAATGAAACACAGCGACGCATAGATGCCCATAAACTGAATTCCATGGTGAGTTTCGCGGAAAGCCTGACCTGCCGGAGGCGTGTCCTGCTCGGTTACCTGGGTGAAACCCTGGAAGAGGACTGTGGCAATTGCGACGTTTGCCTGGAGCCACCCGAAAAATTTGATGCAAGTACAGCCGCACGAAAAGTTATTTCCAGCGTGTACCGTGTCGGACAACGCTTCGGTATCAAACACGTTGTGGATGTCTTGATGGGGGCGGACACGGAGCGGATTCGTAACTTCAATCACGACCGGCTGAGCACCTATGGCATCGGGCAGGAGCATACTCACGCTGAGTGGACATCTATTACCCGGCAGCTGATTCACCGCGGCTACCTGGTGCAGGACATCGCCAATTACTCGGTGTTGAAACTCACGCCACAGGCTCTGCCTTTAATGCGTAGTGAGGCGAAACTGGAACTGGCCGTACCCCGGATCCGCGAAAATACCGTGAAAAAGAAAGCACCCAAATCGAGCATCGTTCTGGATGACAATGAATTGAGATTGTTCGAAACCCTGAGGGAAATCAGGAAGAAACTGGCCCGGGATTCAAATGTTCCGCCTTACGTCATCTTTGGTGATGCCACCCTGGTTGAAATATGCAGCGCAAGACCGGCAAACAAAGAAGAATTCCTTGAAATCACCGGTGTGGGGCAGGTGAAGCTGGAGCGCTTCGGTGAAATATTTCTCGAGGCTGTCGCGATGGACGAATCCTGAACAAACCGGGATTTTAGATTTCGTACATCGATTGGCAATAGCTTTTATTTTGTGGTTGATTTGGACCACGGTGGGCGAAGAAGTTGCCCACCTTACGTTTTCAATTTCGTTGAGGTTTAATCGTTTGATTTGGACCACCGGTCCTGAAAGCTGCTTTGTCTATTGAGTTTCTGACTCAATTTTTTCCAGCCTTTGCTTGAGAAATTCAATCTCTGATTCCAGGGCTTCGACACGGGCTGCCAATCCACTTTGACTGGAAGCTGTAAACGCCGGAGTAAATGCCGGAATATCCGGTTCACCGCAGAGCAGATGTGCATAGCGTTCTTCTTTTTGCCCCGCTTGGCGAGGCAGTACTGTGACCAGCGGTGGCTCGTGATCGCACAGGCGTTCCAGGATGTAATGCACGTCATCCAGGTCGTTGAATGCAAACAGGCGCTGTGAGTTGATTTTCAATTCACCCGGAGTTTGGGGGCCGCGTAACATCAGCGGACAGAGCAGGGCGAGTCCCTTGCTGTGCAGGCCCAGTGCTTTATCAGCCAGGTGTTCATACTTGGCGGCCCGACTACCCCAGGCTTCGCGTACGAAGCCGAGTGATTCGAGTTCACGTAAGGTATGGCCTATTTCACCAACGCTGTAAGCGGTGACCGGTAAGCGCGCCGTTTTCTGGTTACAGGCATTGCGCAGTGCGTTCAGCGTCAGCGGATACTGATCAGGCGTGGTTTCCTTCTTTTCCACCAGGCAGCCCAGCACGCGCACCTGGATATCGTTCATTTCCTGTTCTTTTTCATCTCCACTTGTATTTTGGAGATCCTCGCCAGCTTGATTTTCCATTGGGGTTACCTGCAAAGTTTTTTGCTTAAGCGCTTAAGGGTCTATTTGCAATTCATAGCCTATCATCGCGATGATTTTTACCTGAATCAACTATAATTTCTCACACTAGTGATTTTGCAAGAGACTTGCCATGCTTCGTACCAAGTTACCTGAAATAACTACGACCATATTCTCAGTAATGTCGAAAATGGCCCAGGAACATGACGCCATTAACCTTTCGCAGGGATTTCCGGATTTTGAAGCCCCACAGGCATTGCTGGACCGAGTCATTTACCATCTCGGTCATGGGCATAACCAGTATGCACCCCTTACCGGCGTGCCTCAATTGCAAGAGCAGATCGCGGTCAAGGTTTTGGACCTTTATGGTTGCGAGATAGACCCGGAAAATGAGGTGACGGTGACACCGGGCGCCACCGAGGCAATCTTCTGTGCCATTACGGCCGTGGTTCATCCCGGGGATGAGGTCCTGGTATTCGACCCCGCTTATGATTCCTATGACCCCTGTGTCAGGCTCAACGGCGGTGTGACCCGTCACATACCCATGCACTACCCTGAGTTTTCTATCGACTGGCAACGGGTGCGCGATACGATCAACGATCGTACGCGCCTGATCATCCTGAATACACCGCATAATCCGACCGGAACCCTGTGGACTGAGCAGGATATTCACTCCCTGCGCGAAGTCATCGCGGGCCGCGATATCCTGTTGCTGTCAGACGAAGTTTACGAACACATCAGCTTCGACGGCAAAGAGCACCTCAGCCTGTTGCGATACCCGGACCTGGCGGAGAGGACTTTTGCGATTTCTTCTTTTGGCAAGACTTACCACGCAACCGGCTGGCGGGTGGGCTACTGCATCGCCCCCCGGACATTGATGGCCGAGTTCCTGCGCATCCACCAGTTTGTCAATTACAGCACCAACACGCCTTTGCAATACGCCATTGCAGATTTTTTGCGTGACTGCCCGCAACACCACAGGGAGCTGAGCAGCTTTTATCAGCGCAAGCGAGACCTGTTCTGCGAACTCATGGCTTCGACAAATTTCCATTTAGTACCTTCGCATGGAACGTACTTCCAGTTAGCTGACTACAGTGCGATCAGCAATGAGCCCGATACCGAATTTGCTACCCGGCTGACTCAAGAATATAAAGTGGCCGTTATCCCGATCTCCGTGTTTTACCAGAAGCCTCCGGACCAGCAGGTCATCCGCTTCTGTTTTGCCAAGCATGACGATACGCTGCGCGCGGCAGTAGAGAGGCTTGTACGGGTAAGGCGAAAGCGGTAATAGGTAAAAACCCGGTACAACCGTAAGGTGGGCATCAAATTGCCCACCTTACGAAAGGGGCAGGTTCTACTCCACTGCCGCATCCAGTGCCTTTGAGATCAACGCGCCCTGTTCCGGGCTCAGGCGTCCGTTAGTGACCCAGGAACCATCGTTATCCTGGTACAGGCGCAATCCGCGCCGGGCGTGCTGCAACTCGCCCTACTCGAAGAGGTCAATGCCTTGACTGAGCTTGTTTTTGCTGCGCTAGCAACATCTGTCCCCGTATTTTGGTCTTTCTTATGGCTTAGGACCTGGCGCAATTCAATTG
>Ga0114950_10001835_pt1 | contig 16193 bp, 12 predicted proteins | sample N075metaG_FD_83503 | JGI IMG/M metagenome (GOLD analysis project Ga0114950, IMG submission 83503) | Deep subsurface microbial communities from Kermadec Trench to uncover new lineages of life (NeLLi) - N075 metaG | ecosystem: Environmental > Aquatic > Marine > Ocean trench > Sediment | place... | reverse complement strand
TCAGGGATAGTAACAATACTTCTCGCACTGGTGGGCGCCATATACTGTCGACGGGTGTCCACTGGGCGTTTTTTTGTTGTCACGTTTATTACTTGCATGGCTATTGCCATGGGTTCAATTATTTATTGGCCTCTCGCAAAATATTTACCCGGACTAAGTCTTTCAACACCGACCCGAATACTCTATATCAGCGCATTCAGTTTAGCCGTTCTGGCGGCACTGGGTTTACAGGTAATGTTAACCCGGCCTTTCCGTGCACGATGGCCGATTGTACTTATTTGTCTTGTGCTCACTATTGTGACTCTACTGACGGCACTGCAGATGCAGGACCCAATAATGCAACGAGCTGCTATTGAAGATTGGTTACAAGCTTACAATATCCCCTGGTCAAATCTGTCAGAAATACTGGCGAAACATTATTCCCTTACTTCACCAGTAATCTACCAGCCGGTAATTTATGTCATCCTTGCCAGCATGCTCCTGCTTGGGCTGCTCTATTGTAATAATTCACTTCGCCCCTTTATACTCAGCGCTATTATCGCTTTGATGGTTGCAGATCAAGCTGCATTCGGTTGGAACTACAATAGCGTCACCAAAAAGTCAGATGCTTACCCTGAGACACCGGGCATTAGATTCCTGAAAGATGACTCATCAGCCTTTCGTGTTGCATCAATGCCGCAATATTTGCTCAACGGAATGTGGCCATTCGGAATTGAAACAGTGGGCGGCTATGCTTCTTTTCTTTCACGTCGTTATGGTGAACTGATTCAGCTCAGCGTAAATCCTAAAGAAACTAATCTCTCAAAAATCCACCTGAAGCAGTGGTACGACTTTTCATCCCTGGATTCGCCCATCCTGAGCATGTTGAACACTAAATATTTGTTGGCCCCACCGGGGACAAAAGTAGAACAGAGTGAATCAATCCTCCTGGTGTACCAGGGTGAAATGGATATCTATGAAAATAAACTTGTGATGCCAAGGGCATATTTCGTACCAGACGCTGTTAACCTGAGCTCGCGGGAAGAAGCTTATAGAACCATTGCCAACTTCAGCCTCGAAGACTTCAGGCACACCGTTATTCTTGAAACATCTACACCCGTCATCCGTGTACAGGAACCTAAAACGACTGAAAGCAACAAACTGAATTCCATCAACCCGGAAGATCCTGTGTACCAGCCCAGTTCCCTGGATGAAGGAATCATCAGTGAAATAAAATACACGACCAATGGCATATCGCTGCTGGCGAACGCCCCCCAGGATGGATTTCTGGTTGTGTCCACCAATTTCCATCCAGGATGGAGGGTCACCCTTAACACCGCGGATGGATCCACAGTGATCTCACCATTGCTGGCAAACTACAGTTTAATGGCAGTTCCATTAAAAGCAGGACCCCAGTCCATCAGCTTTTCATTTCACCTCAAATGGCAAATGGCAGGCATCACGATCAGTGGGATTACGTGGCTGTGCTTAATATTGGTTTCGGTTATCTATGCAGCACAACAGCACATCAATTCTATTGAGATCCGGAAAAAAGTCTCGACAATATGAATGATAGAAAATGAAACTAGAGATCAATTTACAGCATTGCTGATTGCAAAATACTTTGGATCACCACGTCCTGGCAGGCTGCTTAAAAAGCCCCTGTTGGCACAATTCGGCGTTGAAAATTGCTCGTACGCGAGTCCGATTAAGATGCTTATTTACTGCGTGCAAACTCTGCTCTTTCAGTAATTTTCGCCTTGCCTTGCACCTAACAGTTACTTTTGCAGCAGTCTGCTAGTAAACAATTTACAAGTATCCATCGAAATTACACCGGGTTCGCGAGTTCTTTAGCTGATTTATCTTCTTTGCATAAACCCAGGGTGTTTTACAAACATATAGGCCCTGTCTTCAAACCCGTTGCATATTTTGCCCCATAACAAACTTGACCGAGCCGACCAGATTCATAACGGGTTCGTCTGCATAGGAATTCGTGTAAAAAATGGAACCATCTAAATCAACATCTTCACGATTAAAGTGACTCCACAGCCGGGTAACTTTTTTTTCGCCGTAACAGTCACTGTCTTGTAACCTACTAGTAAACAGTTCATTTTCAAAAACCAGGTCGTTCACAAGAAACACATCAATATCATAAAGTTGCGCGAAGTCAGTTATATATTCTCAATAACCTGCGGACAGTATGACAGTCAAGTATCCTGCGGACAGATGCTCCCGTATGGTGTCGATTACTGTTTTGTTCTCATTTCCTGCTATAAAGCCTGAATTGAAAGTTGCCTTTGCCGCGTCAAATACAGACCGGGGAAGATTCCTGGCATTTTTCTCTCCCAGGAAGTGACCATACCACTCGATGGTTCGGAGGAGACACGCAGTACGCTTGTTAGAGCCGAACTAGTTGATTGGAAAAGTAAAAGGTTGGCCGCAACGATACGGCTACCGTTAAGCCAGTAACGAATAAATCCGGGAGACAAATCCTCGCGACTTTGCAACATTTAGTCTCCTAAAACATTCATCCGCAGAGCTTTATGCGGTTTTCTTCAGAGTAAGAATAACAGGCGTCCACGCTGACAACTGGTTCACGATTTTAGCGGCGAGCCAGTTAATGCCTATTTTGTTGCCGAAACGAAACAGAGGCTCCAGATTTGATAGCGCTTGCCAGTGTGAGAAATCGATATGTGTCAATCGTTCAGTAAAAACGGCTTGGCCCATACCAAGAACCTCAACCTGGCCGCTCTCAATGAAGGGTTTAAGCTGCACCTTGCACCATGAAGGGTTCAACTCGGTTCGGATAGTGCTGGCAAAATATGGATCTCTGCCATAAATGTTCGCGACCAGCCATTGAAAGAATCGGTTTGAAAAAATTGGCGGGTGGAAAATATTGTAGTGCCCATCGTAGAACGAACGGTAATTTGGAAAAACAATTTGTGCAAAGCCGCCGGGTTTCAATACCCTGATCGCTTCCTGCAAAACCTTACCAGGATCCTGCGTATGCTCTAGTACATTCGTTGAATATACGAGGTCAAAGCACCCATCTTCAAAAGGAATATTCTCACCAACCGCATTGATAAGCCTTTCAGGAGACAGGCCGTTGTCGCGAACGAGCTGCCTGGAAATTTTCAAGGACGAGTTAAAACCCTCATCCCCAGGTTCAATTCCATATCCATCAATACCGAACTTTTTAGTCCAGACAATATGATTCACAGCAAATCCCGAGCCGATTTCCAGGAGCCGTTTGTTCTTCAATGGCGAAAAATTTTGTAGCAAGAGCCCCTGGTGAACAGATTTTTCAGGGTTAAGCACATCCTCTGTAATGATATCGGGGTCAACCTTTGACAAGCGATGAAAATATTGCCCCTGACTGTCATACACTGATTTGTACACGCTTTTTGAGATCTTGATCAGCCCGGTTTCTAAATAGGTATCCTCCTCATTCATCTTCAGCTTTTTCCTTTCGCTGTTAATTCAAAGACTGCACCAATTGCGGCGCCAATGATCTGGAGGCTGAAGATCAGGATTGAAAGAGTAAGCGCAGTGGAAACATCGATTTCAAAGAGGCTGAGAATACCGACAAACCCCAGTTCCCTGACTCCGATGCCGGATATTGAAATAGGCAGGAATATCAAGAGTGAAATAGCCCCCATGATCCATGCCAGATCCAGAAACCCGATCGTTATTCCAAGCGCTTTTGAGAACAGGAATGCAATGGCAACGACGGCGGCCTGAAATACAAATCCGACAAATATACTGATCATTAATTTTCGGTGGGCGCCAGAGTAATAGGCAAGGTGGTCAACCAGTTTGATCACCCTGGGCAGTTGACTCCGCAGGTACGGAAAAGGATCCATGAGCCAGTGCAGCATTGATTTAACCGACAACTGGATCGCTTGAACGCGCATCAGGAATATCGACAGGAACAGAATCATCACGACCAGGGCACTGGGGAAAATGATGAACCCTGCAACTTCCGCGGTGCTAAAACTCGCGCCCATAAATGCCAGAACCAACAGTGCAATGATACCTGTCACACGATCTATAAATACCGAGGCAGCGACCTGCTCTGCAATGCTGGTTCCTTTTGCCAGCCGCCAGGTTTTTGCAATCTCACCCGACAATTGACCTGGAAGAATCATGGTATAGAAAGCGCCGATAAAGGTAAATTTGAGTAACGTCAAGAATTCAACTTCCGGGAGAAGAAGATGCCATTTCTTGGCATTAATAATTTGTGCCATCAGGTAGATGAATATCGCCAATAAATAGGATCCAAAATCAATATTCCTGATGCTTTGCAATATTTGTGCAGGTTCGGCAAGTAATAGAAGGAAACCAATGAGGGAAGTTGAGACAAGAATCTTAAACAGTATTGATTGATACTTTCCCAGGAAGCTCAACGACTCACACCCCTGGATTTTTTCATCCGTCCTTTGCGGAAATAATCCAGATATTGCTGGCTCACTGATTTCCAGTCGTACTCAACAGTCATTTTATGCCGGGCATGTTGAAGCAATTCACTTACTTCCTTGCCGCCATCTTTAATACGAGCCAAACTGGTTTGCAGCTCAACGGAATTATTTGCCTCGAATAACAGACCGGTTTCACCATGTTGTACGACTTCGTTATTGCCGTGAACGTCGCTGGCTATTACTGGTGCGCCGCAGGACATCGCCTCCAACAACACATTCGGCATGCCCTCATAGTGTGAGGGATTGACCAGGCAATGTGCTGATTGATAAATTTCCCGCAACTCATTTCGGGCTGCCCAACCGTTAAAGGTAATGTCATTGTTAATACCGCTCGCCAGAGCTAGTTGCTTAAGCGATTCCCCATCAGGACCATCGCCTACCAATGATAGACGGGCATCGGGGTTCTGCTTATGAAAGATAACAAATTGCCTGATAAGAAAATGCAGGTTCTTCTGCTGATGAAATCTGCCAACAAACAGTATATTAAAAGTATTGTTCTCGTCCTTTTTTAAACCCGGTCGCCAATATTCGGAATCAACACCATTTGGAACAACATGGACAAGATGCGGGTCGGCTTTCATGGATAGCGCCGCCAAACCGGGAGAATTCGCAATGACGGCTTCGCTATATTTAAATACCAGCCTCCGAATGGGTGTTAAGAGCCAGTAGATCGCTCTTAATCGAGGCTCGGTGCCGGGCACATCACCGCCCCGTAGTGACACGATGTACCGTGTCTTGTAAAAAAGTCTGAGGATCAGGCCAATCGGCCCGCAAGGAAACGAAAAATAAATTATGGCACGGTGAACCTGGTGTTGTTTACAGATGCGGCCTATGCTAATCGTCAGGCTAACCATGTAACTTGTCATCTCCAGGAGACTCGCCTTGTTGGCTTGTCGCCTCAATGCTGAAATGCGAATTACGGTAACACCATCTTCTCGCGTTACACCCCGGTTTTCTCCAAACGCTGCGGTGACAACCACGGGATGGTGGCCGGTTTCCGCAAGCGCCCGCGCCGTGTGGTATGTCGCATTCGCCGCGCCTGCACCAACAGGGGGATATTCGTAATTAACCAGTAAAATGCTGCTCATCTGGCTTTAATTTCAAAACCATTATTTTTCAATACCCAGCTGTTCCAGAGGTACGCCCTGTTATCTTGCTTCCCTTCCTGGTGTCTGCTCAGCATTTGTCGCTCGAAATCGTTGCTTGTCTTAAAGTTCAGTTTTTGGTTTTTGAACAAGGGGCCGATGGGGACTGCGAAACCTTTCTTTTTTCGATTGAGCACATCTGCCGGCAAAAGCGGTTCAAGAGCCTTCTTGAGGATAAACTTTGTGGTACCGTTTCTGAATTTATACTCTGCAGGTATTTTTCGAGCGAAATTGACCAGGTCAATGTCAAGAAACGGACTGCGAACTTCAAGGGAATTCATCATGCTGGCACGATCTACTTTAAGCAATATGTTGTCGGGTAAATAAAGGTTTATATAATAGTCGATGGTTTTATCGACGAGGCCAGTTGCCTCGCAATTTTCCCAGCTTTCAATTGCATCAGAGTAAACCTCTTCAACATTGCAGGGTTCATCAAACAAATCACCCAGCTCAGCCGGTGACAGAGGACCCAGCCAGACAGGATTCCATAGGCATTTCTGGTAACCGAGACCACGCAATGTACGTTTGAGCTTAAAGTCCAGGCTCATGTAGTGATGAAAGGTTGGCAATCGGTTAGCGAGGAACTCAATACATCGGTGAACGGGCTTCGGAATAAAGGATGAGTAGTAAGCCGATGGCATCAGCGCCTTAAATGGATCATAACCGGCAAACAGTTCATCGGCGCCATCTCCCCCCAGTGCGACAGTGACATGTTTTCTTGTTAGCTCACTCAACATAAAAGTCGGCAGCAGTGAGCTATCGCCCATGGGTTCATCTAGTTTGCCAACGATTTCTTCACACCGGTCCAGAATAGTCTCGAGCGAGACGACCTCACAGTGGTGATGAGTGCCAAATAGATGTGCTACTCGTTCTGCTTGTGCTGATTCATCGAATGATAATTCATCAAACCCTATTGAAAATGTTTGCAACCTACTCCGAGTATTATCGAGTTGACTTGCAATCGCTGTTACCGCCGAGGAATCAACCCCGCCACTTAGAAATACACCGAGCGGCACATCAGATATCATTCTTCTCTTGACCGCATTTTTCAATAGTGAGAGTAGTTCTTCAGCCCAATTCTCAACCGGATTTTCCGGTATCACCGTAAATGGTTCTGCCTTGTATCGCCAATAGGGGAAAACCTTGATTTCGTTTTGGCAGAATGTCAGGTTATGACCGGGTCGAAGTTTGAAGACCTGACGGTAGATTGAATGCGGAGATGGGATAAAACCATAGGCATAGTATTTTTTCAGGCTGAGGGGCGATACTTCACGGGGCGTATCCGGATGCTGCAACAGGGCGGTTAATTCTGAAGCAAAAATTAAAGTGCGGTTCACAACACAATAGTAAAATGGTTTCTTACCGAATCGGTCCCTGCTGGCAAACAACCTCTTCTTCCTGTCATCCCACATGGCAAAACTCCACATGCCGTTTAGGTGGTTGGGTAGGTCTTCGCCCCACGCCCTGTAACCGTGCAGCAACACCTCGGTATCGGAGTGATCTGTTGTAAATACATAACCCAGGCCAATAAGTTCTGTTCTCAGTTCCTGATGATTGTAGATCTCACCATTAAAAACAACGACGATGTCTCCCGCCGTGTTTTGCATGGGTTGTTGCCCGGAATCTACATCGATGATCGACAGACGACGGTGACCGAGATACACACCCAGATCGGGTTTATCCCAGTAGCCTTCATCATCTGGCCCGCGCAGCACCAGAGCCGACGTCATGGCATGAAGGATAGCCTGGTTTCCCTCACCAATAAATCCAGCGATGCCACACATCAGTCGAAATTAATCTTATCTTCGATCTGGTATGAGTCCTTGTTTTGCGACTCGTAGTAGGTCCGCATCTGCATTTCAGCCAGCAAACCGAAAAAAATTGACTGCAGTCCGATCATAAAGAAAAGGATGATTAGCATAGGTAGTGGCGTGACAGAAAATGACGTGTCCCAGAATAATTTCAACGACAGCATCCATCCAAAAGTCAGGAAAGACAATGCCAGGTTAATCAGGCCAAAGCCGCCGAAAAAGTGAATTGGCTTCTGCATATAAAGCGACATAAACTGAATGACGATTAAATCAAGGATTACCTTGAATGTCCGATTGAGTCCGTAATTTGATTCACCGTGGATCCTTGGATGGTGAGTCACGGGAATCTCGGTCACCCTGCCGCCCATCCAGCTCGCGTAGATCGGAATAAACCGGTGCATCTCGCCGTATAGTTTTACGCCTTTTATGACCTTGCGGCGATAAGCCTTAAGGGAACAGCCATAGTCATGGAGATGCACGCCAGAAATACTCGAAATAAGTTTGTTGGCTATTCTGCTGGGCAGATTTCGCCTGATCGAGTCATCTTTCCGGTCCTGGCGCCATCCAGAGCAAACTTCGAACCCTTCATCCAATTTCTCGAGAAGTCGAGGAATATCCGCCGGATCATTTTGCAAGTCTGCGTCCATCGGAATGATTATTTCACCCTGGGAATAATTAATACCCGCCATCATAGCAGCCGTTTGCCCAAAATTCCGGACAAAACTTATCACTTTAAACCGGGAATTTTGTTCCGCCAGCGAGGCCAGCACTGCGGGTGAATCATCAGTGGACCCGTCATTAACTAGAATAACTTCATAATCCTTGCCCAATTCATCCAGCACAGCTTCCAGTTGGTCACGGAGAATGGGTAAGTTTTCAGCTTCGTTATAAACCGGGATAATAATGGATAACATGGCGCTTGATCGATGAGTATTGTGGTAAATCTTACATGAAGATTAATGCGCAGGCACCTGAAGAATTTGTGGTTCAATTTAGCGCCTCTTTCAACTTTGCAATCCTTGCAACCAGAAATAATCTGGAAGGCTGCGAAACAACACCTGGAAACGATTGGCAAAGACAGTATTCAGGCAGCCTCTTTGATTTCTGTATTCGAGCGTTCCACGAAACAAGGCCGTTGGTTATGGGCTTTTTAGCATTAAATTTTTGCAATTCCACGTCAACCTGAGAAGATGGCGTCTTTTCAACCCGGGTTTTATCTATGTGGTGCTACCTTGTGTTATCCATACTCTTTCTTACAATTTACACTGCCAATCTGGCCGCTCAGGAATCCAGCGCGCTAGCACAGGATGCACTTATCGTGGACACGCATATTGACGTTCCACATCGTGTCTACCGAAATCCCGATACGGACGTAACCAAACCAACCCTTGACGGAAATTTTGACCTTTCTCGAGCGATAGAGGGCGGCCTGAACGCAGTCTTTATGTCGATCTACATTCCCGCTTCTGTTGAAGACGAGGGGCTGGCAAAACAAAGGGCTGATGAGCTCATCGATCTGGTTCACGGGATAGTCAGCAAAGCGCCGGAACGACTGGCCATGGCAACCTGTGTCGCCGATGTTTACGCGCAGAAAGAAGCCGGTTTGATTTCATTTCCGATGGGAATGGAAAATGGCGGGCCTATCGAAGGCGATCTTGAAAATGTGAACTACTTCAGGAAGAGGGGCATTCGTTACATCACACTTGCTCATTCAAAATCCAACCATATCTCCGATTCATCCTACGACACCAATGAGCAATGGGGAGGGCTATCCGAATTCGGGAAGCAGCTGATCCCGGTGATGAACGACCAGGGCATTATGGTGGATATTTCCCACGTTTCCGATGCGGCAGCCTGGCAGGTACTTGATCTATCAAAAGTTCCGGTCATTGCATCCCATTCTTCACTGCGGTATTTCGTGCCGGACTTTAAAAGAAATATGACCGACGATATGGTTAAAGCCCTCGGAAAAAAACAAGGCGTCATCCAGATCAATTATGGCAGTGGTTTTGTCACTGCCGAGGCAAGGCAGTGGTCAATTCAGCTGGGCCTGGATTCAAAAGCCTATCAGACAGAACAACAGCTGGAAGATGACGACCCCGCATTCGAAGAATATAAAAAACAATGGATATCAAACCACCCTTATCCATTCGCTAATTTGTCCGATGTATTGGATCATATCGATCGCGTGGTCGAACTGGCAGGTATTGATCACGTTGGCATCGGCTCTGACTACGATGGTGTCGGCGATACCCTTCCCACCGATCTAAAAGATGTTGCCAGCTATCCCAATCTCGTGATCGGCTTGCGAGCCAGGGGATATGTTGATGAAGATATCCGAAAAGTTCTGGGCGGCAATATCATGCGCGTCTGGTCAGAAGTAGAGAAGTACGCCGACAGCAGGGGCTACCCGCCAATTTGCTCCCAATGACTGGCTAACCTGCCAAATGCTTCAGGTAAGTCCATAAAAATAATTTATCAGGACGAATCATCCAGGAGCGCCAGAATTTCTGCCGCAATTAACCCTGGCTTCTCCCATAAAACAAAATGCCCCATGTCTGCTACAGGTATGGCCTTGAAATGCGCCTGGGTCAATTTCTCTTCGGCAAAACCAAGATTACCGAATTTGACCAGTTTATCTTCCCTGCCTTGTATCACCGTCACGTTGGAGCGGATTTCCGGTAACATGGGTTCCAGGGCCAACAGGTCCCCCTGCAGTAGATTCATCTCTCGATTCGCCTTGATAAGACTATCGGGCAGCATCCAGCTGATCACTGCATAACTCGCCAACAAGTTATACCATCTTCTTTTGCTAAGTCCCGGGTCAACCGGAGCCGAGATAACGACCATCCCGGAAATATCGTCCGGGAAATCAACTGCCATTCGGTAGGCAATACTGCCTCCCAGGGAATGACCAACGATGATGATCGGTAATGCGGAGTGATTAAGCTCCCTTAGCTTGATCAGGATTGATGCTTGCTCCTGGAATGGCGGTAACCACGTACCTTCGTTTGATTTCCCAAAACCCGGCCTATCCATTGCCATCAGGTGAGCACGGGAAGCCAGCGACGGCATTTGCAAATATTCAGAATACCCTTCCCAGGAACCCGGTGTACCATGGATAAACAGTACCAGTTGTTTACTTCTATCGCCGCTTTCAACCACCTGAAATTGATGTCCATCAACGTCAAACAAAGAAAATTCGAGTTCAGCGCCCAGACTCTTGAGCGCTTCATCATTAATTGCTTCATAAGGCGCGAAACATCCACTGATGGCCAGCATGCACATGAATGCAGTGATTTTTATCAAACCCTTCTTCCTCTGATGTAACAATTGACCAGCCTATACGTCAAATTAAAATAATAGTCTACCCTTAGCAACCTGTACAATGACAAAGACTCCAAACCCTATAGACTCTCATGAGCCTGGAAATTTTCATCTTGTGGGTGAAGGCAACAATGCAGGTGACGGTCTTCTTTCTTCGGATTCAGCCCTGGACCAGGAAGGAAAAGTTTTTCAACTTCCCCGGTCTCATGGAATGAGGCGTCTAATGGATTCAGGTACGCGACGCAGCATCGCCGCGGGAGTGGCAGGCTTCATTGTCTATGGGAGTTGGGCACTTTACATCAATTCACAGCATGGAATCTCTGCCGGCATCAAGGCTGGTTTCGTTCAAGGCACCTATAGCTTTGCTTTAACCGTCAGCGCCACAATGTTGATGGAGTTTTTATGGACGAGCCTGCAAACCGCTAAAGGACCCGTTTTCTTGACGATATCAATAACGAATGCCATCACGTTTATCACCGCCTATCTTATTAACTGGGTTTTCGGTACACCGGAAATCTTTCTGACTATCTTCCCTGGGTTTCTGATCGGAATCCTCTATACGTCTTTCTATGTAGCGTCACTGCGCAGATTCAGTCGCATTAATCCTGCTAATTAAAATTCGTTACCTGGCTTAGAAAAAATGAACGAATCACCTGCCCATATTGAGATCAAAGCTAACAAACAACTGCTGGAAGATCTATCAAAGACAATAGGCACCCTGACCGATGCACAATATACCTGGCAATACGACAGTTCCGTCAGCTCGATTGGTAAACATATCAGGCACATCATTGACCACTACTCATGTTTTTTCAGGACGCTGTCGGACAATTATATCAACTACGATAATCGGGCTCGAGTGTCTGTTCTGGAAACGAAAGTAGACGCTGCCAGTAATAAACTGAATGACATTACCAACAGGCTTTCAGAACTACGCGGCTCTACACCCGGACGAATCTACATCATTATCAGTGTTGATCCAAACGAAAAGGTCACCCCGGTTGAATCCAACCTGAAAAGAGAACTATTGTTCCTCCAATCACATACCTTGCCCCATATGGCAGTTATTCAATTAATGTTGGGATTACTGGGCTCTCAAGTCGACCCTGATTTCGCCTATGCCCCTTCAACCAAAATATTTCTCAGGGAGAGCGGTAGCCGATATGAATAAGCGACCCGACCATTTGTATTTTCCCCAGCAGCCAGACAGTCCCAAGCCGTCTGTTTGTGAAGTTTCAGATGTAGCGGAGGTTTCCCATAAGGACTATCCACTGACAAAACAACAACAGGCATTGTGGATAGAACATTGCCTCCATCCTGACAATACTTCATACAATACCTGCGTAAAACTGAAATTGAGCGGGAAACTGGACGCCATCAGGTTTCGCCAGGCATCCCAGATGATTATCAATTATTTTGATTCCCTCAAAGTCTATATCGTTGAAAAAGCCGGTGTGCCATTTCAGCGAATCGACTCTAATGCCGTGTATTTACCAGAGTTTATCGATATTTCGGAAGGTGCCGGTGAGGAAACCGCCGAAAAAGCCAGGCAGGCGCGAGAACTCTTATCCTCCCAGCTCAATACTGCAATCGATCTCAAGAAGTTTCCCATTATGCGAGGGGTACTCATTAAATCTGCCGAATATGTTCATTACTACATTGGCATGGTCCCGCACATTGTCTCTGATGGCCGGGCGGCAATTTTGTACCTGGAGTCATTGTCAATCGCCTACAATTCTGGAGAACAAGGGTTGATAGACACATACGGGGCAACTCGCAAAAACTGGGACGACTACTATCGGGACGGACTCGATCAGGCAGATGAAGCAGTTGCTCAGCAGAGTAAGAAACACTGGCAAAAACGGCTCAAAGGCGCCAGTCATTACTTCGACTACAGTTACGGAAAAAAACAAATCAAAGCCGGTGACAAACAAGGTGAAAGGGTCTACTTCGATCTTTCAGTGGAACTCTCCCAGCGCCTGAAGACTCATAGTAAAGCCAACCGCACGACCTTATTTAATGTATTCGTCTGCATATTCAGTATTTTTGTGCAACGCTACTATGGCCTCCTGGATGTTCTGATTGGATACCCTGTCAATATTCGGCCGAAGGGTTATAAGGATTTTTTTGGATTCTTCGTCAACATCGTACCACTGCGGGTCAATATGCGCGGTAACCCGAGTTATGCGGAATTGCTAAAAAGAGTTCACGAAACCCGAAAAGAGGATAAGAAATACCAGAAATATCCAGGACTGGATATCGTCTCGAGTATTCGAGAGTCGGTTCCTGATTTCGATGGCAGAGTATTTAACCTTTCTATGGCACAAACTGTATCCCGGCTATTTGATTTGCAGCTGGATGGCATTGAAAGCCAGCCGCTGGACTCTGAGTATTATGACGTGAACGATGATTTCTCGCTTTCCTATGAACTGATAGAGGGGCGGATTGGGTTATGGTTTGAATATCGGAAAGCATTATTTGATCGTAGTTTCATCGGCCAGGCAATGGGACACATCGAAAAGATCATTCAGCAGATACTCGATCATCCTGAACAATTAATTAGTGACTTTCGCCTACTGGACAACCAGCAGGAACGACGAATCCTTGAGCAATTCACCAGGCCCAATAACGAGAGTCCTTTGCTGAGCCCCTCAGTCCACTCGTCTGGTATCGACTCGATTTCGGGCCTCTTTGAAGCCCAGGTCCTAAAAACCCCACATGCTATCGCCGTCATCGACCCGCAGCTTACGGGGGAGCACCGGCAAATCAGCTATGAGCACTTGAATCGTCGAGCCAATCAACTGGCAAATGTTATCCTGGGTTACGCCGGGAACAAGCCGGTTGCCATTGGTGTCTTTCTGGAGCGTGGTTCAGACTTGATCATCTCGTTGCTGGCGATTTTGAAAGCAGGTTGTTACTACATTCCAATCCCAACCAATTATCCCCGGAAACGAACGGACTACATTCTGCAGGAATCAAACACGAAGATCCTGATCCGGCAATCCCCTGTTGCCGATTCCCGATCAAATAACCGGGAAACCGGATGCAACAACCAGGTAATTTATATTGATCTCGATACGATAGAAGATGAACTGCGCAGCCAGGATATCAACAACCTTGAATTAGGAATAGAAGCGGATCACAGGGCCTATGTAATCTACACTTCGGGTTCCACGGGTAAGCCAAAAGGCGTTGTCCTAAAACATAAAAATGTCACACCAAGGTTAAGATGGCTGGGTCAGTATTTTGCTTTAACCGGCAAGGACAAGATGCTGCAGAACACTGATTTCAGCTTCGATGTCTCGGTCGCTGAAATTTTTTGGCCGCTGACAAGTGGCGTACCCCTGGTCATTGCTGACCAGAAGATGAGCAGGGATCCTGGCTACCTTCTCGGGCTGATTGATCAATACGAAATCACGACCAGTTGTATGGTGCCTTCACTTCTTAATGCACTGCTGGACACTGACAAAAATAAACAGCTGAGCAGCATGAGGCAGGTTCTGTCTGCCGGGGAAATCCTGCCTGAATCCGTTGCTGCAAAGTTTTTTGAATGTACATCGGCCCGACTCTACAATTTCTATGGGCCTACAGAAGCGGCCATTTACACTACTTTCACTGAATGCCTCAAGACATCTAACAAACCGATCACCATCGGCAAGCCACTAGGAGATACCGCAACCTACATCCTTGATGAAAATCTTAACATTCTGCCTATCGGCGTGGTTGGTGAGCTCTATATTGGAGGGGTCGGCATCGCCGAGGGATACCTGGGAAACAAAGAGCTGACGGACAAACACTTTATCAGTGACCCGTTTACGAACGCCCCGGACATGCCTCAAGAGCATCTCGGCGCAAGATTGTACAGAACCGGTGATCTGGCGAGATTCGATTTCGATGGTGATATCGAGTTCATCGGGCGCAAAGATAAGCAGGTCAAGATAAGAGGGTTTCGCGTGGAGTTAGGTGAAATTGAAAATACTGTTCTTCAATGCCCTGAAATTAGCGATGTCGCCGTGATAGATCACCAGCGCCAGAGTAGCCACGTGCAGTTAGTAGCGTATCTCGCACGAGGAAATCAGTCAGTGTCCGGATCACCCGCTTGTCCGCAGGAGACTGGCTCACAAGAACGCAGCACGCAGGCGGATCGCCTGGAAACAGAGCCCGGCACGGGAAACGACGAATTTATAATAGAACAAGCTCGTCACCAGATAAGTTCAACCCTGCCCCCCTACATGATGCCATCACTATTTTTTATGCTCGATCAAATACCGCGTTCACTCAGCGGTAAATTGGAACGGCCGGCATTACCCAGCCCGGAAAATATCCTGAACCAGAAGCTTGATTTTCGTGCAGCTGAGTCCACTCTGGAGAAAAAGATTTCTGACATCTGGGCCTCCATTCTCGGTATCAAGGCAAATAAACTCGATGTCAATACCAGCTTCTTTGATCTCGGCGGCGATAGCCTGATGGCGATCCAGTTCGTCAGCCTGGCCGAGCAGCACAATGTGTTGTTTGACATGGGTGATATATTTGAATCGAGAAGTATTTCAGAACTGGCAACCGTGGCAAAGGTTGGGCAGGTTACCCCTGCCGGGCAAAAAGAAGTCTCTGGACGCTATCCGTTACTGCCTCGCCAGGCTAAGTTCTTTGCCGATAACTTTGAAAACCCGGACCTCTGGAATCGAACCTTCAGTTTCGATGTGGAACACGAACTTGATCACGATGCCCTTATCAAAAGCCTCGATGCGGTCATGCAGCACCATGATAATTTGCGCGTACGATTCATCCAGCATACGCCTGGTCACTGGCTGCAGGAAATTCAATCCCGGGTAGTGGCCACGGAGCTTTTCACTGCCTACGATCTGTGCGGACTTTCCGTTGCCATTCAAAACGAAACAATCGTCGAGAAAATTAATCAGCATCACCAGAGGATCAGGCTTTCGGAAGCCCCACTCATCCAGGTCGTCTATTTCAGAACAGCCAGGAATCAGGGCAAACTCATTATATTGTTTCACCACCTGCTGCTGGATATGGTCTCTTCAAGAATTATTTTTGAAGATCTGGTGCGCGCCTATGAGGCCCGCCGGGCCGGTGTTTCAGTCATCTTTCCGAATAAATCCAATTCGGTCAAGGCCTGGGTAAATCACCTACAGGGCAGCCTGAAAAATAATCAATTCAGCGACGCCCTTACCTATTGGGGAAACTTCCCGCAAACAGCACAACCGAGCCTGCCTTTTGATTCATCGACCGTACTTGATGAAGCGGAGATCGAAAAAAGAAATACTGAAGCCAATGCAAAGTTAAAAATGTTCAGCCTGGATAAGACCCTGACACAACATTTACTGGTCGATGTGCCCACGCAAACCACCGTTAGAATACAAGATTTTCTACTAGCCAATTTGTTCAGTGTGATTTCAAACTGGTCTTCTACCAGATCGATGACAGTCAGTGTC
>Ga0114950_10001833_pt1 | contig 16195 bp, 12 predicted proteins | sample N075metaG_FD_83503 | JGI IMG/M metagenome (GOLD analysis project Ga0114950, IMG submission 83503) | Deep subsurface microbial communities from Kermadec Trench to uncover new lineages of life (NeLLi) - N075 metaG | ecosystem: Environmental > Aquatic > Marine > Ocean trench > Sediment | place... | reverse complement strand
GCACATCGCCAGCAGATCCTCTACTTCGGATCCGTAAACGCTCAGGGGATCCGACGGATCGACGCCCTGCCTCCAACCATGCAGGTGAAGGTCCTCGGTCAACGACGAGCGTTCGTCCAGACCACCCACCATGGTGGCACGATCGATGGTGTCCTCGCCCATCTTTCGATACGTCGTCCACTTTCCGCCGCTGATCGTGACCAGGCCCGAACAAGAAACCAATAGCGTGTGATCCCGCGAGATCGATGCTGTCCCTTCTTCATGGCCGTCTGGGGACACCAGGGGACGGAGGCCGGCGAACACACTCAGGATGTCAGATCGGTCAGGATCCTTGGTCAGATAGCGCACCGCGTGGGTGAGGAGAAAGTCGAGTTCCTCCTCCAGCGGACGTGGCTCCAGGGAAATGTCGTCCATCTGTGTGTCTGTCGTTCCGACGATTACCCGGTCATGCCACGGGACGGCGAACAGGACGCGTCCGTCGTCCGTGTGCGGGACCATGATCGCGCTGGTACCGGGGAGGAACGAGCGGTCCAGTACGATGTGGACTCCCTGGCTCGCACTCACGATCGGAGTTGCCCCCGGCTCATCGAGCTGCCGTACGAGGTCCGTGAATACGCCCGTCGCGTTTACAACGACGCGGGCAGATATCTCAAACGTCTCGCCGGTTTCCTCATCACGGGCCGTGACGCCGCGCACGAGACCGTCTTCCTTCAACAAACCGGTGACTGGTGCGTAGTTGACCAGGGTAGCGCCGTGTGATTCAGCCGTACGTGCAAGCGTAATGGCCAGACGGGAATCGTCGAATTGTGCGTCATAGTAAATGACGCCGCCGCGCAGACCTTCGGGCTCTATTGTCGGAATGCGCTCCAATGTTTCGTCTCGCGACAGGTGCTCCGAGGGGCCGAGACCGAGCCGCCCGGCCAGCATGTCATACAGCTTGAGTCCCACGCCGTAAAACGGGCCTTCCCACCAATCATAGTTGGGGACGACAAACGAGAGGTGGTGAACGAGGTGTGGGGCGTTATGGAGCAGGAGACCGCGCTCGCGAAGTGCTTCCAGGACGAGCGAAACGTCTCCCTGTTGCAGGTAGCGGACACCGCCATGCACGAGCTTCGTACTGCGACTGGAGGTTCCCTGGGAAAAATCGCCTGCCTCCAGCAGCAACGTATCGTGGCCTCGCGACGCCGCTTCCACCGCGGTTCCGAGACCGGTCGCGCCACCACCGATAATGACGACATCCCAGGTCCGCCCGTCGCGGGCGGCGGTGACCATCAAATCGCGATTCATCGATCCCAGCACCCGGTGTCAGCTACCGGTCGGGCCGGCGTCCCGGATTTCATCGCTGACATGCTTCTCGAAGGCAGTAAAGTTGTCCCTGAAGAGCTTCGCCAGGTCTCGGGCGGCGACATCGTACGCCTCCGGGTCGTCCCAGGTATTGCGAGGGTTCAAAACGTCGCTTGGTACGTCCGGACAGTTGACCGGTACATGCAGGCCGAAGATCGGATCTACCCGCGTCTCGATGCCGACCAGCGTTCCGTCTAGAGCCGCACTGACCATCGCCCGCGTATAGCCGATCTTCATCCGGCTGCCGACGCCGAACGGTCCCCCCGTCCAGCCCGTGTTGACGAGCCAGCAATCCACGTCATGCTCGGCGATCTTCTTGCCCAGAAGGTCTGCGTAGACCGACGGGTGAAGAGGCATGAACGGTGCGCCGAAGCAAGCGCTGAACGTGGCCACGGGTTCGTCCCCGAGTCCTCTTTCCGTTCCGGCCAGCTTTGCAGTATAACCTGAGATGAAATGGTACATCGCCTGTTCAGACGTGAGCTTAGAGATCGGAGGCAGTACTCCGAATGCATCGGCCGTCAGCATGATGATATTCTGCGGATGCCCCGCAGTCCCCGTGTCCGAGGCGTTGGGAATCAGATGAATCGGATAGGCTGCCCGGGTATTCTCGGTATAGCGGTCGTCGTCGAGGTCCAGCTCACGAGTGTCAGGATCAATCACGACGTTTTCCAGCACGGTGCCGAACGTCCGGGTGGTCTCGTAAATCTCGGGCTCAGCTTCTTCGGACAGATGGATAACCTTGGCGTAACATCCACCCTCGAAGTTGAACACGCCCCGGTCACTCCAGCCGTGTTCGTCATCGCCAATCAGAGTGCGCCCTGGATCTGCCGACAGCGTTGTCTTTCCGGTTCCCGACAATCCGAAGAACAGCGCCGTGTCATCCGAATCACCGACGTTGGCCGAGCAGTGCATGGCCATGACGCCGGAGGCCGGCAGCAGGTAATTCATCACGGTGAATACGGATTTCTTGATCTCACCCGCGTAGCTGGAGCAGCCGATCAGGATGAGGCGCCGACCGAAATCAAGGAGGATGAATGTTCCGGAGTTCGTACCGTCACGTGCCGGGTCTGCGTCGAATCCGGGACACTGGATGACCGTGAATTGAGGCTCGTGTGCCTCCAACACATCGAGTGGCGGACGAATAAACATGTTCCGAGCGAACAGGCTATGCCATGCGCGTTCGCAGATAATACGTACAGGAAGACGATATTCGGGGTCGGCGCCCGCCCAGAGATCCTGAACGTAGAGATTTCTGTCCACGAGGTACGCCAGCATGCGCTGGTGAATGTCGTCGAACGTCTTCTGATCGAACGGACGATTGACATCGCCCCACCAGATGCGCTCCTGACTGCTGTCTTCACGCACGATGAATCGGTCATTCGGCGAACGCCCCGTGTGAACGCCGGTCCGAACGACAAGGGGACCGGACGCCAGGACGGCATCTCCCTCGGCCAGCGCGCGTTCGTACAGCTCAGGCGCTCGAAGATTCCAGCGAACCGTTCCGGCCCGAAGTATGCCGTGGTTGTCGATCCCGTGCCGGCTGACTCGGGGTCCCTTGTGCTCCATATGTGATTCCTACTCGACTTGCGATGTGCCCATTCTGGGCAGCCATCCGTAAAGCCGCCGTCCCAGTTCTTCAACGGGCTTCCTGATCGTGCCTCGTTATGCCGGAGAACGCAATGCCGCTGCCGACATCCCGGTCCCGGTGCGCTGGTGTGGCTCGCCCGGGATGGCCGCGGTAGGTTTCCGGCCCGAGCTGGAACCAGACACGAAAAGAGGGTCGATGATCGAAATTACTGGTACGGGCCTCCGCCTCGAACAGGTCGTCGAAGTGGCCCGCCTGGATGCAATCGTGTCCGGTCCGGTCGATGCCGCGCGGGGACGAATGATGGCTAGCCTCAAGTGGGTAGAGGAGAATCTCGACGGGGACCATACCGTGTATGGCATCAACACCGGATTCGGTGCTCTCGCCAGCACATGTATCGCTTCTGAGGATGCGAGCCAGCTGTCCCGCAACGTCATCGTGCAGTGCTGTGTGGGCGTAGGACGGCCGCTGCCGATCGATGTGGTAAGGGCAATGATGGTCATCCGGGCGGATACTCTCGCGCATGGTACATCGGGTGTGCGTCCGGTTCTCGTCGAAACTCTGATTGCCATGCTCAATGCCGGCGTAACGCCGTTCATTCCGTCCAAGGGATCTCTCGGTGCGAGCGGGGATCTGGCGCCACTTGGTCACATCGGAGTTGTGTTGACGCGCGATCCGGACGGGTCTGAGCGCCCGGGGCAGAGTGGGAAGGCCTGGTTCGAAGGAGAGCTTCTCAACGGAGAGGAGGCGATGCGCAAGGCGGGAATCGAGCGAGTGATTCCGGGCCCCAAAGAAGGACTCGCACTCACGAACGGCACGACCTTCATGCTTGCGGCCGCTGTGTTGGCGGTGTGTGACGCTGAGAATCTGCTCGATCACGCCGATGCTGCAGCAGCTCTCAGCCTCGAAGCCTTGCAGGCCCTGTCCGCCGCATTCGATCCCGAATTGCATGCGGCTTGTTGCCAGCCCGGTCAGGAAGATGCGGCAGCCCGTTTGCGGGTACTATTCGCCGGCAGCCGCCTCATCGATAGCGACAGCGCGAGGGTGCAGGATGCTTACAGCTTGCGTTGCATCCCGCAGGTGCATGGCCCCGTCCGGGATGCGGTGGGTTTCATTCGGTCGCGCGTAGAAAGCCTGCTGCTCGGTACCAGTGATAACCCACTGGTGTTCGTAGCAGAAGACGGTTCCGGGCGAGCTATCTCGGGGGGTAATTTTCACGGACAGGGCCTCGCCTTCTGGCACGACATGATAGGCATCGTGATGGCCGAAATCGCGAGCCTGTCGGAGCGCCGCACCTTTCGTTTGCTGACTCCGGAACTCAGTGGCGGTCTGCCGGCGATGCTCGTGCCGAATCCCGGGGTCGACGGCGGGTTGATGATGGTGCAGTACACACAGGCGGCCCTGGTGGCCGACAACAAAGTGCTGGCACACCCGGACAGCGTCGATTCGATTCCTTCAAGCGCCAATCAGGAGGATCACGTGAGCATGGGGGCGAATGCCGCCCGGCATGCGAAGGAAATCCTGGACAACGTGCGGTATGTGTTGGCGATAGAACTCATGACGGCCGCGCAGGGTGTCGACTTGCGACCGGACGGCCCGGCCCGTCTCGGCAGTGGTACCTCGGTCGTCTATGCACAAGTGCGGCGTTGCGTCGAGAAGCTTGTTCACGACAGGTCACTCAGTGATGACATCGATTCGCTGACAGAGTTGATACGATCCGGCTCGCTCCGGCAGGCCAATTCACTGACATGGGACGAGGCAGATTGATGAGCGTAGCGACGGACGCCGAGATAGAGGCATTCCTGAAGGTCATTGATCCGAAAGACAACGCGACAGGTGGGGGAACCGCGTCGGCCGTAGCAGGCGCCATGGCCGCAGGTCTGGCGGGGATGGTGGCCAGGGTGTCAAGAGGCAAACCCGATCTCGAGTCAGAGCAGTTCTATGATGAAATTGACCGGGCCGCTCGACAGCTGGCGCGCCAGCTGTTGGCAGGCGGCCGCGAGGACTCCGAGGCGTTCGGCGAAGTCATGCTAGCCTATCGGCTACCGAAATCGACGGAGAGTGAGAAGGCGGCGAGATCGGTTGCTATCCAACGCGGCCTGGAAGGCGCTACGACCGTTCCGCTCGAAAACGGTGAACGCTGTGCGGATGTGATCGTCCTGGTGAGTCGACTCACGCCGAAACACAATACGAACGCCACGTCAGATCTCGATGTGGGTCGCCGGCTGGCGATCGTGGCACTCGAGGGTTGTATCGACAACGTCGAGATCAACATGGGGAGCCTCAAGAGCGAAGTCGTGCGCGAGGGATTCACGGAACGACTCAACGGATTGCGGTCCGTGGTTGCGTCCGCAACGATAGGAGAAGCCGATGTCTGAAGTGTTGATGTGCCAAGCCAACGTCAGCGAAGGGCGGCGCGAGGCTCTGGTAGAGAAATTCGTGGACGCTGTCCGCGCGGTTAACGGCGTCATCGTTGCGGACTTTTCGTTGGATCCGGACCATAATCGGTCGGTCATCACGTTTCTTGGGCCTCCGGAGAGCGTACTCAAGGGGGCCCAGGCGCTCGCAACCGCCGTCCTTCCGGAAATCGATATGCGACAGCACACTGGAGAGCATCCGCGTCTGGGTGCCCTGGATGTCGTGCCGTTCATTCCCCTTCGCGGGATGGAGACGGAGCGGGCCGTCGAAATTGCGCGTGAGTTCGGCCGCTGGCTGGGTGAACAAGGCGTCCCGGTCTACTACTACGAGGATGCGGCGACGCGCCCCGACCGGCGGAGCCTCCCCAAGATCAGAAAAGGGCAGTACGAGGCTCTGCCTGAGAAGCTGGCCGACCCCGAGTGGCTTCCAGATGAAGGGCCGGCCGAATTCAATGCTCGCTCCGGCGCGACAGTCACGGGCGCGAGATTTCCCCTCGTCGCGTTCAACGTGAATCTGCGCACCGACGATCTCGAGATTGCTCAGACCATCGCTCGCGCCGTGAGGCACATCAACGGCGGATATCGTTATGTACGTGGCATGGGCTTCGCCCTCGACGACAAGGGCATGGTACAGGTTTCGATGAACCTGGTGAATTATGTGGATACGCCGATTCCCCGTGTCCTGGAGACTATCCGTTCGGAAGCTGCCCGGTATGGTGTCCAGGTGGCCGGTACTGAGTTGATCGGATCGGTTCCACTCGGGGCCCTCGAGGAAGTCGTCAGGCATTATCTGCAGACCCACGATTTCAGAATCGACCAGATCGCCGAGACGGCACTGCTGCCGTGAAACCGGCCGATTTGCTCCACGCGGACTTGCTCGTCGCGGGGGCGTCGGAGCTGGTGACGCCTGATCCGGCCATGCCCGGCTCGGTTCGGCGGATACCTGACGGAGTCGTGGCCATGGGCGGTGGGAACATCCTTGCTGTTGGCACAAGCGATGAGGTGGCCTTGCTCGTGGATAGCTCGCAGGCCAAGCAAGTAGATGCGGCAGGCGGACTGGTGATGCCAGGCTTCGTGGACTGCCACACGCACCTCCTGTTCGGCGGGTCCAGGGCGCGCGAGTACACGGCGCGCCTGACTGGCGATCCTGCTGCGTTAGAGTCGCTGGGTGTGCCCACGGGGATTGCGGCCAGCGTCGACATGACGCGAGCAGCGTCTGATGAAGAATTGCTCATCGCGGCGATGGGTCGGCTGGACGCGATGATGGCCCAGGGAACCACGACTGCCGAAAGTAAGACAGGTTACGGACTGAGCGCCGTTCAGGAGCTTCGGTTGTTGTTGCTCAATTGCCGACTCGAGGCTGACCATCCGGTCGACGTTGTTTCGACGCTGATGGCAGCCCACGATTTTCCACCAGGGGCGACGGGGTCACAGCGCGATGCCTACGTGGACTTGATCGTTGAAGAAATCATTCCTGCGGCTGCGGAGGAGGGCGGGGTAGAGTTCAACGATGTGTTTTGCGACGAAGGGTACTTCACGGTAGACCAGGCGCGGCGCGTACTCGAGGCTGGCCGGGCCGTGAACCTCGAACCCAAGATCCACACCGATCAATACTCCCACCTGGGCGGAGCCGCGCTTGCTGCCGACCTGGCCGTCGTGTCGGCTGATCACTTGAATTTTGCTACGGACGACGACCTGGCTCGCCTGGCGGCGACGGGTGTGACAGGCGTGCTGACGCCGCTGATTGATTTTGCGGTCGCGCACCCCAGACCGGTGGACGCGCGCCGCTGGATTCGGTCTGGTTTGCAGATCGGGCTGGCCACAGACTTGTGTCCTGGGGGCTGGGCTGTCTCGATGCCCCTTGCCATGCAGTTCGCCTGCCGACTGTGTGGGCTCACGCCCGAGCAGGCACTATGGGCAGCAACCGCCGGAGCCGCACGAGCCGTGCAACGGGACGATCGCGGGGTGCTGGCGCCGGGATACCTGGGCGACGTCGTGGTCATCGATGTTCCCCGGCTTGAAGATCTGATCTACCGGATCGGCCACGCGCCCGTGACGAGGGTCGTCAAGCGTGGCACGGTCGTGGTTTGACCGCGGAGGGGACATGACTCAGTCAACGTCCGGGCCTCGCCCGGTCCGGGCACCACGGGGCACGCAACTGACGTGCAAGGGCTGGCTTCAGGAAGCAGCTCTGCGGATGCTGATGAATAACCTCGATCCGGAAGTTGCCGAGGATCCCGATCGGTTGATCGTCTACGGAGGCCGTGGTCAGGCGGCTCGTGACTGGGCTTCGTTTGATGCGCTGGTCACCTGCCTGCGGGCGCTCGAGAACGACGAGACGCTGCTCGTCCAGTCGGGGAAACCCGTCGCTGTTTTCCGTACGCACGCGGACGCCCCTCGCGTCCTGATCGCTAATTCAAACCTCGTGCCTCATTGGGCCACGCAGGAGCATTTCGACGAGCTGGCGGCCCGCGGCCTCATGATGTTTGGACAAATGACCGCCGGGAGCTGGATCTACATCGGGACGCAGGGAATCCTGCAGGGTACCTACGAGACACTGGGGGCCCTCGCTTCGCTTCGGGGCTGGAGTGATGGACTGGTGGGCCGCATCATGTTGACGGCCGGGCTGGGAGGAATGGGCGGTGCGCAACCTCTGGCCGTCACGATGAATGGTGGCGTTGCGCTTTGCGTGGAGGTCGATCCGGCCAGGGCCGAGCGTCGCAAGGAGCACAAGTATGTCGATGAAGTGACTGCGGATCTCGACCAGGCTGTGGCGTGGTGCGAAGATGCGCGCAGCCGGAAGGTGGCTCTGTCGGTCGGATTGATCGGCAACGCGGCAACGGTTTTGCCCGAACTCGTGCGCTGCGGGTTCGCGCCGGACATCGTCACGGATCAGACGCCGGCCCACGATGTGCTGATGTACGTGCCGGAAGGGCTCGACATTGCGGCAGCTGACGAACTCCGAAGTGCGGACCCGGGTGCATTTGCTGATCGCGCGATGGCGTCCATGGCGCGACACGTCGAGGCGATGCTGGCGTTTCAGGAAGCCGGCGCGGAAGTGTTCGATTACGGCAATAACCTGCGACAGCGAGCGCTGGATGCGGGAGTCGATCGGGCGTTTGACTATCCCGGATTCGTTCCGGCATACATCCGACCGTTGTTCTGTGAAGGGAAGGGACCGTTTCGTTGGGTTGCGCTGTCCGGAGATCCTGAGGACATCTACCGGACGGATGAGGCCGTTCTGGAGCTGTTTCCGGAAGATGCGCACCTGCGCCGCTGGTTGGGAATGGCCCGCAAGCATGTGCACTTTCAGGGTCTCCCGGCACGCATATGCTGGCTGGGGTATGGTGCGCGAGCACGTGCTGGTCTTCGGTTCAACGAAATGGTGGCGAGCGGAGTGGTATCGGCGCCGATCGTAATCGGACGCGATCACCTGGATTGTGGTTCCGTCGCCAGCCCGAACCGGGAAACCGAGGGGATGCTCGACGGGACCGACGCCGTATCTGACTGGCCGATCCTGAATGCACTGATCAACGCCGTGAGTGGAGCGACATGGGTGTCGTTCCACCACGGCGGAGGCGTCGGAATCGGATACTCACAGCATGCCGGCCAGGTCATCGTGGCTGACGGTACCGAAGCAGCGGCCCGGCGGCTCGAGCGAGTATTGACGGCGGACCCCGGCATGGGAATCGCGCGTCACGCAGATGCCGGGTACGAGTCCGCGATGGATGTGGCGAGATCTGCCGGAGTCAGAATTCCGATGCTGGGCGGTTCCGGCGGCGGGTAGCCGTGCGGCGTCACTACCGCCGGAATCAGCGTTCGGGTGGGTCGATTGGCTCGGTCGGTCCGGTATCGTCAGATCGTTCCAGATATCGTGCGAGGGCTCTACGGTGATCGCCCCCAAATAGCGTAGCACCCGTGTCCATCAGGTCTTCGATAACATCGTCCAGTGGTCGGATCGCGCGCCGCGCCTGTTCGGCGCTGAGGTCACCGATGAACGGCCAAAGGTGATTTCGGACATCCTCCGGCAGCACCTGCTCCAGGTACTCGAGGGCGAGACTCTCGAGTTCGGCGGAATCGCCCGTGATCCCATTCCAGGCAGCATGGATCGCTTCCGCATCGAGCACGAAACTCAGTAGCCGGAATACATGTTCCAGGCTCAGCTCTCCACGTCGGGTCGCGCGGTCGTCAACGAGATCGTCCGGGTGGTTCTTGTCCAGGAGTTGGGCCAGCTCCCAGACGGCACGGCCGCGGGACAGCTCCGAGCGGATCGCCTCCCATACCGTCGACTCGAGCCGCGCATTTTTTTCGCTGCGTCTCCTCGATAGCGAACGGGCGGCTCGATACCTGACTTCGAAGCGATCGGCGGTCAGTGCCCCGATCAATCCGCTGAGGGCTTCCTCGCCTGGGATTGCGCTCAGAACCCCTGCGATGCGCCGTCTGACGACGAAATCCGCCAGACTATCCTGCAGGATGGTCGCCAGCGGCAGTCCGGCGGGTTCCCCGATTACGATCAAGCGGCGGGCGGATGCGTCACGTACTCTGTCGCGAGCCAGCAATCTGGCGAGGGCTGGAATGGCTTCCACATCCACAGGCTCTTCCCGGGAAAGCCACGCACGAATTCGCTCGTCGTCCGTGGAAGCGAACAGTGCTTTTGGATCCACCGGGTCCATCGTGGTCTTAGCGGGAGCAGATTCGAGCACGGCCGCCGTTTGGACTGGAGTGAATTCGCCAAGCTCGACGCTGACAGTCGACAGGATCTGGGTCAGGTCAATTCGATGGAGGGTGACGGGACCAATTGTCGGCCCAAAGTACGCGTCGGCCAGCAGGGCGCCAGGTTCTTCTGCTGCCAGCCGGGAGCGAAGTGTGGCCAGATATTCGTGGCCCATCGTTCGGGCCAGGGCAAGGAATCCGAGTCCGGCGCCGATCACGACAAGGGACAGGTACCAGGAAGACATTCCGCCCAACGTGACGATCAGGAGTACGATCAAGGCGGCGAGGCCGTCACCGGCATTGTTCGCGAGCGTGTCCACGAAGGTTTTCGTCTTCCGTCGCGTGTCTGTATCGACGGGGACCCACAAGATTTCGACCACGGATCGAAACAACGATTTCCTCAACGTCGAATCGGCACCGCGAAGGCAAGTAACCAGTATCAGTCCAGGGACTACCAGCATGCCTGCCGACAGCGCCAGTACAAACATCGGCAAGACGGCCAGGCTCCGGGCAATTCCTGCCCGCGAGATCACACGTGTCGTCAGCAGGAGTTGAATGGCTAACCCTGCTCCACCCGTCCATCCATAGAAGAGCCCGAAGAACGAGGCGAGAGTCTGCTCGCTGCCGAACGCATCCTGGGCCGCCTCCTTGAACTGAAAGTCGACCAGTCCACCGATCGCCGCCGCCAGCAAAACGATTGCGGTGAGCGTCCGTAGATGAGGCTGGCTGAAGATCAAGGCGACACTATCGTTCCAGCGGGGGTTGTCAGCGCTCGGCGTGCTGGTAGTTCTTCCTCGTGGTACGAATTCGTTGAGGCCGGCGTAGACCAGCAAGATCAACACGAGGACCGGCACGAAGTAAATCGGATCGAACAAGTGAACGGTCGTGCCTATGGCTGTGCCCGTGACCAGCATGCCCAACGTCCCGCCGGCACTGATCAGCCCGAACAGGCGCTTCGCTTCCCGAAGGACCAGCATCTCCGACACAATCAGCCAGAATCCCGAGGCGAGAAGCACGGTTCCCGCCGCCGTGACGAGGTAGAAGATGACCACGGCTGTCGGAGAGGATCCAAAGAATGGACCGATGGCTGCTATGCTTGCAGCCAAGAGCAAGGCGAACACACGCATTGCCTTGCGCGGATCCACTCGTCCCAGTGCTCGACTGAACAACGCTGCCAGGGGCAAGCCGAGAATCACCACGCCGCCTGTGATATACGGCAACGTGGACGCATCGAATTCCGCCAGGTAGGCCGCCTCTCGCAGGGCTCTCGACAGCACGACGAAGGACATCACGAGGAATGCGCCCGCGAAGGACAGGGCTACGATCCTGACCTCGTTTGGCCTCACGCCGACCCACTCGGACAACCGTTGCGCGACGGTCATTCGTTACGGTCCGTGTTCCTGGGCCTGCTCAGCTATCGATACCGTGTCGCATGGCGTACCTGACGGCATCCACGAAGCGATCGAGCTCTTCGAGAGTCGTGTAGACGCTGGGTGATACACGTAGACCCGGGCACTCCTCGTGGCCGATCGGGGTCACTATGATTCGGTGGCGCTGCCAGAGCCAGTTCCCGAGCGCGGCAGAGTCGAGGCCTTCGATCTGTACGTTGGCGATTCCACAGGCAAAGCCAGGCTCGAGACTCGTGTGTAGTCGCACGCGATCGTCCTCAAGCAGTTGCCGGGCCCAGGTGTCGCGAAGATAAACCAGACGTTCGGTCTTGCGTCTTCCGCCGATTGCCTGGTGGAATGTCAGCGCTTCACCGATGGCCAGGTAATTGGCCGCAGGGTGAGTACCGATTTCTTCAAACTTTCGAATATTGTCGCTCATCGACTCCGCAGCGGCCTGCATGGGCCAGAGTCCCTCGATCTTGTCGCGGCGGACGTACAGCAACCCCGTGCCGTGTGGCGCGAACAGCCACTTGTGGAGACTCGTCGCATAGTAATCCACATCGAGCTCACCCAGTGTGAAGTCGAAATGGGCGAGTGCGTGAGCGCCGTCCACGATGACCGGTATGCCGCGAGAACGGCCGAGCGCCGTGACTTCGCGTACCGGCAAGATCTGTCCCGTGAGGTTGATCATGTGGCACACGAGGATGAGTTTCGTGCGCGGGGTGATGGCGGCCTCGAACCGCCGTACCACCTCGGCAGGATCCTCCGCCGGGACGGGAATGCGAAACTGCTTCAGTACGATCCCTTCCCGACGTTCGCGCTGCCGGAACGTCGTGATCATCCGGCCATAGTCCTGGGTCGTCGTGAGGACTTCGTCACCGGACTTGAGGTCGAATCCAAGCTGGCAAATCTGAAGGCCCTCGGACGCATTTCGCGTCAACGCAATTTCTTCGGGATCGCAATCCCACTCCCGAGCCATCCGCTGCCGCACGGATTCGCGTTGCGGCTCAAGAATTCGCCACATCGTGTAAGCCGGGGCCTCATTGGAGTAGTCCAGGTGTCGTTTCATGGCATCCTGGACGTAGGCGGGTGAGGGGCTCACTCCACCGTTATTCAGGTTGACCAGCGACCGGTCGACAGTGAACGCTTGAGCCACTTCAGCCCAGAAATCCTCGTCTCTGGCGACGGCATGCGCCGATCCTGAGCGCTGAGGAGGTAGATGGCCGGCGGCCAGGCCCAGACGGGGAACCACGGGCAGCCCGGCGACTGCGGCGGCAGTGGGGAGCCCTACGGTAGACACGAAGGTTCGGCGGCTGATCATGCTCTTTCCCTCCGGGGAATGTGATCCACATGAGACAGCCAGGGCGGCTGGTTCCCACGGTGACGTCCGAGCGTATTCTACGTCAGATGTGCGGACTGCCCAAGATGAGGGTGTTCGAACGTGCTAGTCGACCCTAGAACGGCAGAGCAAGCGGCGTCTCCATGATCGAGCCTGTTGCACCGGATCCGAAGGACACGAGCTCCAGAGTTCCCTGACCATCGATTTCGCCCCGGACGATCCCGAATGGTACGTCCGCGCTCACCCATACATTGCTTCCATTACCGGGGAAACGCAGGTGTGTGGTTTCGAACGAACCTGCGGCCACCGTTATGATTTCAGAGCCAATCACCTCAGCCAACCGGCATTGCGATTCGATGTCCGCCATCGGACTGGCCTGTGCCGTCGTCTGGTACTGACGCAGTATGGCGTCCGGGATGATTACGGCTGGCGTAGCACCAGTCTTCATCACGGCGGACTCAATCTGATCCGGTCGAAAAGGAAATCCCGGAACTTCCAACTGAATAATCGATGTTCCTTGCGGAGTCACCGCAGTAATCTCGTACCATGTGGATCCCCGACTCGCTACGAGCGAAAACTTCATGTCGAGCGAGCCAGAAGACGCTTCTACCTGTTGCCGGGCCCAGGCCCCGACCGGACCGGTTCCGAGGGCTACGCAAGCTGCCTCCAGATTCTGTCCGACGAGCTGTGTGGGAAGTAAGACAAGCGCTACGGCACAGGTGGCAGTCCGAAAATTTTGGAAGATGCGCATCGCGTTCCTCTCAAGGGCGATAGTTGCAGGCTTTTTCCGGCCGAGTACGATACCATTAGTACTGGCGTACGCTCACGAGGATCCGAATCCGTTCCTGGCGTGTATGGGAGCAACTAACAGAATGAGGCTGATATAGAGACCATAGCCAATCGGATCACCCTGAAATGGGTTGACGAACTGCGGTTTGAAGGTTTGGCGGGCACGGCTGTCGTGGCGATTGACGGAGACGGCCAGCAGGGAACGTCGCCCGTAAATCTGCTGCTTGAGGCCATCGCTTCATGCGCAGCTGCCGATGTGGTGGACATTCTGCGGAAAGGCCGTCAGGAACTTGAGGCCATGACCGTCGAAGTTTCGGCAGATCGCCGCAAGGGGCACCCACGCTCGATTACGCGGCTGCAGTTGAATTTCAAGATTCGGGGGCCCGTAGACAAGGTGAAGGCCAGGCGCGCCGTAGATCTCTCGCTGGAAAAATACTGCAGTGTGTTTCACTCATTGCGCATGGACATATCACTGGACACTGCCGTCGCAGTAGAGCCCTGACCATCAGACGCGCAACACCTTCCTAAGGATCCGGCGGGCCAATTCCAGGCCCAGGATGAGCAGCAGCTTTTTCATTTGTCAAACTCTCCCCACAAGAGTGATCCGGTCACCCGTCTAGTACGGGCGATCGACTTGCCGGGTTTCGTCCGTCGCAATCATGAGGCTCACTACCGGTTGCCCATCCCAGGAATCCCCGGCATGTCCTGCGGGGTCTCAGTAATCGTGGAGGTCGCCCCGCTACCCGAATCTATCAGGGTCATGGAGCCATCGGGACCTTCTCCCTTGACCAGTCCGAACGGTACCTCAGGTGAAAGCCATACATCGCCCGGATCAAGATCCTGATCCGTCGGGCGGATGCGGTATGCCTCAAACGTACCCGCCGGTACCTCTACCGACTCGGTACCGAGAAGCTCGGATCCCAAACAGTTCTCAGACAGATCCGCCATTGGGATGTCCATTTGCCCTTGCACCATTGACAGCATGCTACCGGGAATTCGCATGGCCGGCTGACCGGCGGATTTCATAACGACTCCCTCGACGTCATCGGGTCCGAACGGCCATCCCGGAACCTGAAGCTGCACCACCATGTCCAATCCCCCGACGTTCATGGTCACTTCGAACCATTGGCCGTCACCGCCATCAGCTCCCTCGGCGATGAGCGCGAACCGCATCGTGCCTTGCTGGCTTCCTGAGTCAACATCGTACGTGGCCCATTCGCCGACTTCTACGTCAGTCAGCCCAGAGCAGATCTCTGCCATGCCCTGTGCGGGCAAACTAGATGGCGCCAGGGCAGCGAGCCCGAACATGACCATGGTGGTTATGGCTCTTCGCATCCTCAACACTCCCGCAACGGTGATTCCTCGCTCGCAAACATATTGCTTGGAGAGCGCCGGAGATGCCAGTCAATCCAGACGCTCGGTGTATCTTGCACCGGGTGGAGTGTCGTCGGTCGCCATAGTAGATTCGCACTTCTGGAGGGGTGGCAGAACGGCTAATGCACCGGTCTTGAAAACCGGCGTCCTCACGGACTTCAGGGTTCGAATCCCTGCCCCTCCGTATTTGTTTGCAATGACTTACAAGAATTATGTCTTCACGACATTTTTCGCAGTTTCGTAGGTGCACCCCAATGTGCACCCTGAGATTTCGATTGCAGCGTCCAGATCGGTAACATCGATTCCCAAGATTCCCGCCGCCTGTCTCATACGCTCATCTGCCGTAATCCGATGTGGGGAAGTGAGGCCTAAATCCCTGCCTACGGCTTCGAAGTATTCTCTCACGTCACTGTATTCGGGGAGGCTGTGAGGGCTTGGTTTGAGATATGTGGATTTCGTTGGTGTGGCCTTCGAGAGGCCATTCGGCGACGGCTTGCCACTCTCAGGTAGGACTCCCGGTTTTGCCGGCTCCGTGAGGTGGGAGATAGATTAGAATGTGATTTCTCCTCAAGATAAGGTCTGAATCACCATGTTTTTCGAGGCCCTAGGGATAACATTCGGGTACTTTTGGCGCGAATTCGTACCGTTCGCCGCTTTTTCTGGCGTGTTCTGGTTGGGCTACTGGCTGTTCCGTCGCGGCATGAAGCGAGCTGGGGACGAAGCAGTCTGGAAGGACTGGAAATTTTGGCTGAGGTATGGGGCTCCGGGAACAGCGCTCATGATCGGCGCATTATTCATCGCCGTGACCGAGTTCCCTCATTACAGTATACGGTGAGACTGGTGCTCCCGCGTCTGTCGTCTGGAGTTGGCCGCCCGCTTGATCGCCTCAATGCTGAGATAGGCGAGGACTAGGGAAGTTCCATTGCTTTGAGTGGGCCTTTTCAGATTACTAGTTCAGTCACCACCGAAAGGCACACAGTCCGTCCTTTCAAACCGACATCTAGCCGCCCAACGCCATCAGCGATCCAGCAGATTGTCGTCCTCCGTCGCGAGATTTGGTGTGCCCCAGCGATAGATGATCCTTTGATAATACATGATACAGTCCTTTACAGGTGTATGAATAATGATTTGTTTGGTCATTCACCTGCATAAGCGATTTTGAATTCTTAATGGGTTTTCTTGCTGGCAGATTTCCTAAACAGCGAATCGTCAAGAACTCACCAAATCTAGCGATGAGGTAGAGTAG
>Ga0114950_10001832_pt1 | contig 16195 bp, 16 predicted proteins | sample N075metaG_FD_83503 | JGI IMG/M metagenome (GOLD analysis project Ga0114950, IMG submission 83503) | Deep subsurface microbial communities from Kermadec Trench to uncover new lineages of life (NeLLi) - N075 metaG | ecosystem: Environmental > Aquatic > Marine > Ocean trench > Sediment | place... | reverse complement strand
GGCAAGGGCTGCACGTCGAACAGCAGAAACGGCCCGTAGAGCACGGCGATGACCGCAACCACCCGAGCCGCTCGCGCACCGAACAAGACTTCGCTGAGTCGAAACACGAGAGCGCAGTTCAGGGCGCCGATCGCCATGTGGAGCCATTGCGCAGGGTACAGCCCGTCGCCAAAGATCAGCTGGAAGCCCGCGAGCAAAACCGGATAGAGCGGCGCCTGCCAGTAAGGCTCGAAGGGCGCACTGCCTGCGACGATCTGCTGGGCCAGTTGAAAGTAGGTCTGAGCATCGGAAACGCGAATGTTGCCCGCGTAGGAGTGGATGCGAAGTTCCGTGACAAAGACGTAACGCACCGCGAGGGCGATGGCGAAGACCAGACAGGCGTCCAACCACACGAGCGGCCGATCGCGGTCGTCCGCTCGGCTCAGCAGTCCCACGAACTCAACACAATCATCCTGGCCTGCTCAATCGCTATAGCTTCGAGATCAGCTCGCTCCCGAGCCGGTCAATGCCCTCGATCGGATTTGCCGTTCCCAGTCCGAACAAGGGGCAGATCAGGCGAGAGACTCCGAGATCTTCGAAGCGCTTCAGGTTGTCGTAGGCGTCGTCGTTGAACAGCCACATCGAAGAGACTTCGATCTCCGTGATATCGCGACCCTCGGCCGCGCAGGCGGCCTTGAGTTGATCGAGGCCGGGTTTGATGTCGTCCGGAGCCATCGTGGGTGAGAACCAACCCTCGCCGTACTTGGCGACGCGCTCAAATACCTTGCCCTTGGTGCCACCGATATGCACCGGCAGGTGGGGCTTCTGACTGGGGACTGGATAACTCTTGAAGCCGGTCCAGTTGAGAAAGTCGCTCTGATGCTCGACGGTATCGCCGGTCCAGACCTGCTTCATTGCCGTCACGTAATCGTCGAAGCGCGCGCCGCGCCGCTCAAACGGAGTCCCCATGGCGAGGAATTCTTCCTCGAGCCAACCGATCCCGAGTCCCAGCATGAAGCGACCGCCCGAAACCATGTCGAGACTGGCGGCTTGCTTGGCCAGCAGCAGCGGATTCGTCTGGGGAAGAATGTTGATCCCGGTGCCGAGGCGAAGGCTGGTGGTATTGGCGGCGATCAGCGTGAGTGCGATCAGGGGATCGATGAAATTGGTTTCCGGGGTCGTGCCCATCTTGCCGTTTGGGCTGTAGGGGTACTTGGATTCGTATTCGTTCGGGACGATGACGTGTTCGAACGTCCAGACTGATTCAACGCCGACGCTTTCGGCTTTCTTTGCGACGGCAATCATTTTTTCTGCGGAGGCGACGCCGACGTTGACGGGGATCAAGCCAATCTTCATGGGGGAGGGGGCTCCTGGTCGGGGTTGGTCGGCCCTCAGTCTAGCCCGCAATCAGAAGCTCCGCGCCGAAAATGAAACAGCCCCCGAGGCCGACTTTCGCCGGCTTCGGGGGCCTGTTAGTTCGGACCCGTGTAAACAGCTACAGAGGTCCTGCTTGAGCTTACTGCAGGAGCGACAGCGCCGATTGAGTCGAGACGTTTGCCTGACCCAAGATCGAAATACCAGCCTGTTGCAGCACCTGGTTCCGGGTGAGTTCCGCGGTTTCACTCGCGAAGTCCACGTCGCGGATGCGAGACTCGGCAGCCGCCGTGTTTTCGATCGCGACCGCGAGAGACCGAATCGTGGACTCCAAGCGGTTCTGCACCGTACCGAAGGTGGCACGCAGACTTGCGACGGTGCTGATCGCACTGTCCAAGGTGGTGAGCGCACTCTGTGCGGCGCCGGCACTCGAGACGTTCGTGCCGGCCGTGATGCCGACCGCGGACGCGCCGGCGTTGACGCTGCTTACCGTAATTCGGTCACTACTGGTATTCTCCGTACCGATCTGGAACGTGATTGCAGAAGCTCCGCTGAGAATCAACCGACCGTTGAACTGCGTCACGTTGGAGATCCTCGTGATCTCAGCCGCGAGATCCTGGAACTCTGTGTTGATGGTCGTTCGCTCGGCAGACCCCAGGGTTCCGTTCGCTGCCTGGATGGCCAACTCCCGCATACGAATCAGGATGCCACTCGTTTCATTGAGTGCACCTTCAGCGATCTGCAACAGCGAAATGGCATCATTCGCATTCCGTTGCGCTTGACCGAGACTTCTGACTTCAGCCCGGAAGTTCTCTGAAATCGCGAGACCCGCTGCATCATCGGAAGCGCGGGTGATCCGAAGGCCGGATGACAAACGCTGCAATGACTTCGCGAGACGGTCGGTCGTGTTGACCAGGTTACGTTGAGCATTGAGTGAAGCAATATTGGTGTTTACGCGTAATCCCATGGCGAGTGTATTTCCTCCTTGACGGTTCGCCGATCTACCAATCCGTGGCAGACATTGGCCTCAGAACACACGAGCGTGTTGCCACGTTCGTGTAGACCTCGACCCTCGTAAGTCGTCCATTGCAAACGTGATGCCAAGCCGGGCCAATGCGAACTTTTCCCATAACCGAGAGGCAGGTCCACTTCACGATTGGGAAGCTCATGTGCAAGACGCGTGGAGAATCCCACGCTTTCGAGATTGCTTCTCGCAGGCCGGAGTTTCGCGTTGCAAGTTCGATTGCAAGATGAACAGCGGTTATCGAATCAATTTGAACGATCGATTCGTTCACACACCCTATTTCGTCGCTCTAGCAACGAATCGGTTTTCCAGTAGCCGATAAAGCGTTGTGAGAACTGACCGCTAGAAACGAAAGGTCCACGCAACTTTGATTGCGCCTTCGATGTACGCAGGGCGAAGATCGCCGTCAATTTGATCCCAGTCGTAGTTGAAGATCAGATAGATGTCGCTACACGGTTCCACCTGCCAGCGAAAGATGCTGTTGAGGCCCATGCGGTCGGTCGTGTCGTCATACTGCAGAACACTCGACCAGGAAATTTCGGGAGTGAATGCGAGCTTGACGCGAACCCGGGCGCTTCATCTCGCTTCGCGACCCGGAGGACGACGAGTTCGCCATGGTCGACGATGCACTCGATCTCGACGCCGAATCCCTGGCTGCGCTCGAGCAGGGTCTCGCCGAAGCCGGTTTCGTGATCGAGATCGTTGCCATCCACCGCTTGCTCGAGGAGGTGGAGATCTACGTCTGGGAAGTGGACACACGCCAGGGCGCTCGACGCTTTCAGACCAAGCGCGACGATTGGCCGCGATCGATGCCGGGCGTCGGTCTGTTGATTCGCGACGTGGCGGGAGATCTCTTTTTCGTCCCGGATCCCGAGACCCGGGACGTGCGCAGTCGGCGGTTGCTCTGGGTGTTCATGGATTGATGCGGGCATCAGCCATGGCCCAGCCTGGGGGGCCTCGCAGAGCGAGGGTAAGCTCTCGAGATCGATAGGAGGAGCGACATGGGACAAGCCACATTTCCGAACGAATCTGAGGCATATCGCGAGGCTCGCAACGAACTGCTCGACGCAGAGGAAGCCCTGCGGGCGCAGATAGAAAAGGTGGCGGAGCAGAGGCGCGGCTTGCCTTTGGGCGGTGAGGTGAAGGAAGACTATGTGTTCGAGGAGCTCGGTTCCGATCGGGCGGTGACCAAGGTGCGGCTGAGTGAGTTGTTTGCTGAGGGTCAAAATAGCCTGTTGATCTATGGATATATGTTTAGTCCCGCGATGGAGAAGGCTTGTCCGTTGTGCACTTCGTTTTTGGATGGGTTGAACGGGTCGGTTGTGCATGTTGGGCAGTCGATGAGTGTGGCGGTTTGTGCACGATCTCCGATCGAGAGGGTCGAGGCGTTTGGTAAGGAGCGGGGGTGGGAGAACTTGCGGTTGATTTCTTCGGCGAACAACTCTTTTCAGTTTGATTATCTCGCAGAAACCGATGACGGCTCCCAGAGTCCGATGGCAAATGTGTTCGTGCGGCGCGAGGGGAAGGTTTATCACTACTGGGGATCGGAGTTGTTGTTTCGGGAGTTTCCGAGCGGGAGTCCGCGGCATATTGATATGATGTGGCCGCTTTGGAATGTTTTGGATTTGTCGCCTGAAGGGCGGGGGAAGAGTTGGTGGCCGGCGCTCGAGTATGGCGGGAGTTGAGAGTTGATTCGTTGTTCCGTTGTGCGGAGGACGCCAGAATCAGCGTGTGGTGCACTCAGGCGAATGGCTCGCAACGCTCACTGCGTCGGAGGTGGTTGGGACTTTTCTGGGGTCAGGTGACTTTGATTCGGTGCGGGATTGGTGGCTGCGCTTTACTTCGCCTGAGTGCACCACACGCTGATTCTGGCTTCAGGTGGCGCGGGGAGTGGGATCTTCTTCGGGGACTAGGGGAGCAGATTGATCGGGTCGCCGATCGTGATTTTGCCGGGTTGTTCGACCTTTGCGTAGATTCCGAGGTTTCCGTTTGTTTGTTGGACCAGGGCCCGCATGATTTTGGGGTCTTTGGGTAGGTCGTCGAAGCCGTGGGTCACCATCACGCAGCGGGGGCACTCGACCGTGAGTTGAATGATGGCGTCGCCGATTTGGATTCGGCGGTTGCGCCAGTCTTGTTCGGGGAATGGTTTTGCGGGGTCGGTGTCGCTGAGCAGGATGTTGGGACGAAATCTTCGTACGTCGTAGAGGGATTCGGGATTTTTGCGCTGCATCTCGTCGAGCGAAGACTGCGAGAGCAGGAAGAGTGGGAAGGCGTCGAAGTAGGTTCCGGGTGCGGATTCGAATTCCATGATTTCGGGTGGAAAGATCGACAAGTCCGGGAGCGGTTCGTCTGGGGTGCGGGCGAAGATGGCGCGCAATTCACGCTCCATGTCGTCGTGGCTGGGTGCGCCGCGGCGGTAGTGGTCGAGGTCATCCGCCGGCATCAGGGGACATAGGGAAACTGGGTGATCGATTGCTTTGGTGATTCGATCGTTGACTTCGGGGTCGGTGGTCGCGACCGTCGATCCGTCGGGGAAGATGATTTCGGCCGGGCTCGATTTGCCGGCAACTAGAGACACTGCGGGGTTCGGATATCTGGCGCGGAGAGCCATCAGTCCCGGTAGTTTTTTTGCACCGCGGATTCCGCCGAGAACTTCGTCGCGAACCGCCCAGGCGCGATCACCGGGGATTCCTCCGACCGCGAGATCCACTGTTTCGAGAAGTTCCCCCGCCATGCTCTTTACCGGATAGCGTCGTAGTTCTTTCAGTGTGCCGATCTGCATGATGGACTCCCGTCTGCTTGGATCAGGATGGTACTACAACGGGTGTTCTCCGACTCGTCTCAGGCTTGTCGTGGGAGGGCGACCTCGGTGACGAGTTCTTGCGCGCTCACGTCGGCTGGATCGTTTACGTAAAACTCCCAGACCGGGCCGAGCGCCTCGCGAATCGGTGCAGATGACTGGAAATAGATTCTTCATGAAGTTTCTCCTTGGCTCGCCTCGAGCGGCGGCAACCAAAACATGGGGTCTCCCCCAGCAGGAGAGTCAAGGCCCGGGAAGAAACCGGCCAAAAGCAGCGGATCGCGGGCGGGGGGCGAATCCGATTCGACGGTGATACGCTCGCGCTCCCCGAATTCGAATGCCGGAGTACCGCGTGAGCGCCACCGACGATCTGCTGAAAAGAAATCTCGACTATGTGGCGTCGCGCAAGAATCCAAAATCTCTCGAGGCCCGACCCACACTCCCGGTCGCGGTGCTGACCTGTCTCGACGCGAGGATCAACATTGGTCGTGTGATGGGATTGCGGGAAGGCGATCTTCACGTGCTGCGCAACGCCGGCGGCATGGTGACCGACGACGTCATCCGATCGCTGGCAATTTCTCAGGTCATCCACGGGACCGATGAGATCATGCTGATCAAACACACCGACTGCGCATTGATTCGCTACGGAGAAGACGAGCTGCGCGACATGCTGACCGCCGCCACCGGCGCCGAGCCGACGATGTCGATGGGGACGTTTCACGATCTGGACGAGAACACCCGCAGCGACATGCGCAAGCTTCGAGAAAGCCCGATGCTGGTGAACAAGGAAAAAGTGCGCGGCTTCGTGCTCGACGTCAGGAGTTGCCTGTTGCGAGAGGTCGTTTAGCTCCCGCTTGCTGGGTTGTCAGGGCCTTTCGAATTTCGACGGTCCGTTCGTGGTCTTTGGCGCGTCATCGACGTATTCCGAAAATTGCGGCAGGGAATCGGTGATCTTGAACCACGACGCCATCGAATCCACAAAGATGTGGGCTTCGGGCAGCCGATCGGAATCATCGTCGAGGCTCCCCATCGGCACCACGGCTTGTTCCCGAGCCAGGTTGAAAAATGGCAGACTCGAACCGTACACCGAGGCTCCAGAGATTTCGTAGCGGATCTCTCCGCAGAGACAGCTGCCTGCAATCATCTGAAACTCCTATTCCACGTTCACGTTCAGCAGGCACATGTTGGCAGAGATCATTTCCCTGCACCGACGTCCAACAGGTCGACGAGTAGCGCCGCGTGATCGCTCAACCGCGCATCCCGGCCTCCACTCCACACGTAAGACACACCCTTGAGTCGGGGAAGCAAGCTGGGACTCAGAAACGCTTGATCGAGACGGAATCCGTTGCGCCCGTTCGGGGAATACCAGGTATAGGCTCGCTCCGGACCGCGAAGCTGACGGAACCCATCCCGCCAACCCAGGGCTTCTAGCGAGTCGAGAAAGGCCACTTCCCGGGGGCCGAAGCACGGCACCTCTTCGTCGAGTTCCGGCCTGCCCGTGTTCGTATCGCCCAGCAAGATTGCTGGACGATCGGTCCAGCGCGCAGCCAGCGAAACGACTGCGTCATGGAATACGTACTTCCTGCCCGTCGACCGGTTTGGGATATGCATCGCACCGAGGGTAAGGGGCTCGGAGCAATCCACGCGAACGGAAAGCCAGCGGCAAGGTTCCCCGGGTTGATCTGCAGGGCTAACGCGCCGCAGTGGCCAGCGCGACGCGATCAACAGGGCGTTGGTCGCAGCTTTGTCGGCTGCAACCGTCGAACGTTGGTGGCTGAGTCCCATTTCGGACAGGTGTGCGGCGAGGATCTGGCTCGGCTGGGTGCCGCGAAATTCGCAGAGCACGACGAGGGAGGGCTGCCAACGTTCGAGCTGTTCCGCGATGGCTGCGACGCGCTTGCCGCCTCCCGCGAGAATGTTCCAAGAGACGATGCGCATCAAACGGGCCGCTAACGACCGAGTGAACCGAGCGGTACGAAGGACTCGGGCCAGGTGTAGCCGTCTGCACTTCGGCCGAGCACACCCACCCCTGCAATTGCCGCTACGTCGAGCGGGCCATAGACGTGGGGAAACTGCGGTTCGCCTTCCAGATGAGAAGTCCCTCCGCCGGGGATCGGAGCCGCGGCCTCGTACCGGACCTCGCTGGTGAGCTTCGCTGGATCGATCTCGAGCACCAGCAGCGTTTCCGCTACCTCCGCGTAGTAGTCGTTCGCGACCGGAAGCACCGACGCCTCGTTACTGCAGTGCACGAAGCCATCATGGGCCAGGTTCGCGGGATGGTAGAGGGCACCCTCGGTCTGGGCGTGCAGCTCGGGCTCGACGACCAGATGATAGATACTTGCGTGATCGTTCATCGGGGAACTGCGACGATCGCGATGCCAAATTCGTCGCGGATGTCGACCAGGGCAACATCCAGATAGGCATCAAAATCGTGCCAGGGCCAGCGTTTGTGCATTCGTCCGCAGCGAATCGCAACGCGCGGAACACTCACGACACTTCGCAGCGCCGTCTTGGGAATGTCGCTCCACTCGATCTGTTCGTAGATCTCTTTCGATTCGGAAGATCGATAGTCCCGCAGCAGTGAAAGGCCGGCCGTCGTACCGAAGAAGCTCCAGATCTTGACCACCGCTTCGTTGGTTAGCGTCGTGCTGCAACCGAACACGACATGAGCTGCATCGTGGCAGCGAAAGAACTCCCGAGCCGATTCGGAAACGCCACGCCCGGTCACGAGGCCGGCCTGACTGGCGTAGTACTCGCTCAAGCCCTCTCTGAGGGTCGAATCACTATTTGGGTTCTGGAATTTCAATAGGGCCTACACCCGGTGGATTGGCTTCCGGCTTCATCGGCGGGCGCTGACCGGTGCCGCAGAAACACAGAATGTTGATCTGGGGAAGATATCAGGCGAATCGCTGGGTTGCTGGTGCGGGCTAACCCGCTGGTTCCGTATTCACCGACCGTCGATAGAACTGAACGAGTGCACGCCAATCCCGGGCGATCAGGTTCGTGTGAACGTACTTGGCTTCTGCGATCATTCAGGCTCCTCTCGGCTTGCGGACCCTACTATACTCGCGAGACCCACGACCTTCTATCTACCTGTCAAATCCCAGGAGTCCCCCCCATGAACTCAGTCCAGGAAGCCCGTCTCGAACGCATGTTGGCCAAAGACGAGATCCGCGAGATCTTGACCCGGCTCGCCCGGGGAACCGATCGCTGCGATCTGATGCTGATCCAGAGCTGCTACCACGACGACGCCTACGATGACCACGGGGGTTTTCAGGGCGGGGGCGACGCGTTTGCAAAATGGGCGGTGGACATGTTGACCACCAGCTTCAAAGCCACGATGCACAGCCTGGGCAATATCGACATTCGGGTCGAAGGGGAGGTGGCGTACAGCGAAACCTACTGCACCGCACATCACGTGATGTTTCCGGATGAGAACGGAGTGACGAAAGACTCGGTGATGGGACTGCGGTACGTCGATCGCTTCGAGCGGCGCAACAAAACCTGGCTGATTGCAAACCGAGTCTGCGTCTACGACTGGACCTACGTGATCCTAGCAGACGAGGCGTGGCCCCTCGATCCGCCCTATACGACCGGCAACCAGACTCGCCATGACCCGAGCTACGCATTGCTCGGAATCGAGGTCAAGGGCACCAGGTGAGGCCGCTGTTTTTCGATCAACCGCTCGACCTGGTCGCGTTGCGTCGCGAAAAGCACGTGCGCATCACCGCGGCCATGGAGCAGGCGGGGATCGAGGCACTTTGGCTCATGGGTCCCGGAAACATTCGCTACGCAGTTGGCTCGGTGCTGCTGCCTGCCGACGCAGCACGCGGAGTCCTGCGACCAGTAACGCTGGTGATCTTGCGCGATCAGGATGAGCCGCATCTCTTTACTCCCTACCCGAGCGCCGCACCCGACGATCTACCGAAGGCCTTTGTCCACCCTCCCCTCTACCTCGAATCGGAGTCTGGCGTCGACGAAGCGATGCGCCGCATCTTCGACGTCATGGGGGGGCCGCCCAAAGAGAAGATCGGCATCGACGTCTACAGCCCCGCATTGTTCTTCAACTTGAAGCGATACATTGCGGTCGATGCGGCCGGTGACGAAGGTGTAGTCGACGCGTCGTCGCTGATCGCCGCGCTGAAGATCTGCAAAACCGATTGCGAAATCGAATGCGTGCGCCGCGCCCAGGCGATCAACGAGCGGGCGATGCTCGACATCCATGATTCTCTGCGCCCGGGTCTGCGACAATCCGACCTTTCGGCGTTCTTCTTCAGCCGCATTTATGAACTCGGGGCCTGCGCGAACGGGATCGACCCCATCTGGCAGGTGATGTCGCCAAGCATTGCGGACGGCCCCTATACGACCCACGGCGATGTCGCGTTTCCCACCTGTACCTCGGACCGCATCCTGCGCGAAGGCGATCTCCTCTGGGTCGACACGGGAATCGAATACCACGGCTACCAATCTGACTTCGGGCGCACCTGGCTCGTCGGCCGCGACCCCAGCCCACGGCAACAAGAGCAGGCAAAGCGCTGGGGTGACGTCGTGCAGGCGGTGCTCGGTGAGGTGAAACCGGGCACTACCGGTGGCGACCTCACGCGCACGGCCCTCGAAGCGGCCGGTGGGGTTCAGCCCTGGATCGAACACTTCTATCTCATCCACGGCATCGGGAGTGAACCGGCCGAACAGCCGCTGATCGGAACGGATCTGGGCCCTGGGTTCGACGAAAGAACCGTACTCGCGCCGGGCATGATCCTGGTGCTCGAACCTTCGATCTGGGACGACGGCCATGGAGGCTATCGCTCGGAAGAAGTCGTGGCCGTTACCGAGAGTGGCTATCAGCGACTCAGCGAATTTCACTACGCCCCCTTCGCACCCTTTGGAGACGAACCCTCGCGATGAGCGATCTCGGAACCCTCGCGCTCGAGAGCGGCGACCGCATCGACTTTGCAGCCATGCGCCGGGACCGCCTGGCCCGCACCCTCGCAGAGATGGAACGCGACGGGCTCGACGCCCTGCTGCTCGGCCACGAGTTCAACGCCAAGTACGTGAGTGGCGCCCGCCGACTCTGGACCGTGGGCATGCGCCCGTTCGGGCCGGGTTGTTGTGTGGTGCGCAGCTCCGCGTCGGTCTACTTGCTCTCGACCTGGGACGACGGCATTCCCGCAGAGATTCCCCACAGCAATCTGATGCAGACTTCCTGGAACCCCAAGATCATGCTCGAACGCCTGCTCGAAACCCCGGGCATCGGCGATGCGCGCCGCATCGGAATCGATGCCATGACGCCGCTGTTCGCCGGCATGCTTCCCCGTGCGCTGCCCAAAGCAGAATGGGTCGACGCGGCCCCTGCCCTGAGGCGAGCCCGGGCGATCAAGACCAGGGAAGAAGTCGCCTGCTTGCGCACCGCCACCGCCCTGGCCGAAGGGGCGCTGGCCGCGGTGCTTCCCGAGCTTCAACCCGGTGTGAGCGAGCGCGCACTCAGCGGGCGCTTCCACGAAGAAGCGGCACTTCAGGGGACCCCGATCCCCGCTTTCGAAGCGGGCTTCTGCGACAGTCCGCTGGTTGCGACCCAGGGCGCAGTCCCGACCCCGCGCTTGATCAGCCAACACCGCAACTTGCTCGAAGGCGATGTCGTGCACTGCCACGCGGGGCTCATGTACGCGGGCTATGAGGGCGCGGTCGCCACGACGGTTCGCTGCACGGAGTCCGGGGCAAAAGCAATCGAAGGCGAGCTCGCCTCTCGCTTGCGCGACCTGCGCGGCGCGCTGCGCGCGAGTTGCCGTCCCGGTGCAACCACTTCCGACGTCGCGTCTGCCTACCGGGCGTGCGGTGAGCCCCTGCCGGGAATTCCGATCTTGCATGGGGTCGGGCTCGGCATGGAGGCGCCGGTGGTGGGACGAGATTGCGACCCCGAAGTGTCGACGCTCGAGGCGGGCAACGTGGTCGCGCTCTACGCCTATATAGAGAAGGACGGATTGGGGGGCGCGTTGGCCCGGGACACCGTGTTTCTCACTAGCGCGGGCGCCGACCGCCTCAACGCCTCGCCCGACTTCGATTAGCGGAACCTTCGCTTCGAAAATTGCGCGAGCCGCACAACTTCAAAACACGCAAACCGCACGGAACTGAAGCGAACCGCAACTCATTCGCTATCCTCGCCGGCCCTGACAGCCGGGCTCGTCCCGGAGCACGCTTTGCGGTGTCGCCGGCGATCTCGTTGCCCGAGAACTGCATTTGCATTCCACCATTTCAAGTCTCATGAAGGAGCACGCAAGATGAGCGATGTACGATTCGACGGCCGAGTGGCCATCATCACCGGCGCCGGCGGCGGCCTCGGTAAGTCCCATGCCCTCGAACTCGCCAAGCGAGGCGCACAGATCGTCGTGAACGATCTCGGGGGTTCGGTCGACGGCTCGGGTTCGGGCTCGGCGGCAGCCGATGTCGTGGTGAAAGAAATCGAAGAGGCCGGCGGCACCGCAGTCGCAAACTACGACTCCGTGGCGAGCAAGGACGGCGGCGAAGCAATCATCGCGACCGCCATGGAGAACTTTGGCCAGGTCGACATCCTGATCAACAACGCCGGCATCTTGCGAGACAAGAGCTTTGCCAAGATGAGTGAAGCCGAGATGACCCTGGTGCTCGACGTACACTTGCGCGGCGGCTTCTATGTTTCTCAGCCCGCCTTTCGAGTCATGAAGGAACGTGGCTACGGACGCATCGTCCACACGGCTTCGGCCGCCGGGGTGTTCGGCAACTTCGGTCAGGCGAACTACGGCGCGGCGAAGATGGGCCTGGTGGGTCTTTCGAACGTGCTCGCCCAGGAAGGTGCGAAGTACAACATCATGAGCAATGTCATCGCACCCATCGCCATGACCCGCATGACCACCGGGATCATGGGTGACATGGGGATGAACCTCGACCCGGCCTATGTGACCTCCATGGTCGCGTACCTCTGCTCCGAGGCATGCGAACTCTCCCACGAGATCTTTTCGGTCGGCGCGGGTCGCTATGCCCGAGTGTTCATAGGCGCGTGCCAGGGCTATACCAACACAGCCGAAGGCGGAGTGTCGGTCGAAGAGGTGCGGGACAATATCGAGCAGATTCGCGATCCCGAGGGCTACACGATCCCGGGCAGCGCCGCAGAAGAGATGATGGAGGCGATGAAGGCGCTCAAAGGATAGGAGTCTGCGCGGCAGACTCCTAGCGCCCCATCGATCCCCTGTGATCGCCCTCGAATTGCCCGAAACGACGGGCCGATCGCCTCGGTCTGTGCTGAACTGGATGCGATGGCCGAGCGCGGACAACCAAACGACGACTACTTTTCCCACTGGGCGGACCACGCCGCCCGGGCTACGGCGCAGAAGCATCCGGAACTGGACAAGATCGTCGTCGCCGCGGGCATCACGCCTTCCGGCACGGTCCACGTCGGAAACTTTCGGGAAGTCATCACGGTAGACCTGGTGGCTCGCGCCCTGCGCGACGCCGGCAAGCAGGTGCGGTTCATCTATTCGTGGGACGATTTCGACGTGTTTCGCAAGGTGCCGGCCGGCATGCCCGAGGCCGAGATGCTCGAAGAGAACCTGCGCCGCAGCGTGGTCGACGTTCCGGATCCCTATGGCAAAGAAGCAAGCTACGCCGCCCACCACATCGCGGCCTTCGAGTCGAGCATGGCTCCGCTGGCGATCGAACCCGAGTTCATTCGCCAAAGTGAACGCTATCGCGCGGGAGACTACGCCGAAGGCATCCGGGCTGCGCTGATCGGCCAAGACAAGATTCGCCGCATCCTCGACCAGCACCGCACGACACCCTTGGCCGACGACTGGCTGCCGCTGGCCGGTTTTTGCGACACGTGCGGACGGGACGAACTCGATTTTGACTGGGACGGCGAATGGCACGTCGAAGTCAGTTGTCGATCGTGTCAGGCGGTGGGTCGCGTCGACCTGCGCCGGGGCGGGAACCTCAAGCTCCCCTGGCGCGTCGATTGGCCCATGCGTTGGCGCCACGAAGAAGTAAGTTTTGAGCCGGGCGGCAAAGACCACTCTTCGGCGGGCGGGAGTTTCGATACCGCGCGAGAGATCGTGGCCGAGGTCTACGACGGTTGGGCGCCGGAATACGTGGCCTACGATTTTGTCCGCATCAAGGGACAGGGTGGAAAGATCTCGAGTTCGTCGGGCGACGTACTCACGGTTTCCGACTGCCTGAAAATCTACGAACCGGAGATGTTGCGCTGGATTTTTGCCGTAGTGCGCCCGAGCGCCGAGTTTCAGATCTCGTTCGACCTGGACGTCATCAAGCTCTACGAAGACTACGACCGCAGTGTGCGGGTGGCCCATCAGCCCGATGACGGTGGCAAAAAGGATCGCAAGCGCGCCATGGCCCGGCGCACCCTGCAGCTGTCGAGTCTCGATCACCGCCGCATCACCGGCGGAGACCCTGTCCCCTTCGTGCCACCCTTTCGCGGACTTTCGATGATTCTCCAGGTCTACGACGGAGACATGCGGCGCAGTCTCGCCTATTACGAGGAACGGGGTGAGATCACCGACGGCGCCGGTCGCGAGCGCTTTGCCGTGCGCGCGAAATGTGTCTGGAACTGGATCGAACAGTTCGCACCCGACGACTTCCGCTACCGGATTCGCAAAGAACCCGTCATCCGCGAGCTCGAAGGGGACCCCAGGGAAGTCATCGGCCGCCTGGTCTCAGTACTCGAAGCCAGCCCGAACATCGGAGAATCCGAGTTGATCGAACACTTGAAACAAATTTGCGACGGCACGAGTCTCGAACCCAAGACTTTCTTCCCCTATGCATACGATCTGATCCTCGATCGAGCCAAAGGACCCAAGCTCTCCACCCTCGTCACCACCATGGGCGCGGATCGGGCCCTGCCCCTGTTGCGCGGAGGACTCGGGCAGAATGCCTGAGCCCGGGCATGCCGGCCACGAACTCCCCTAGCCTGCGAAACACCGTCGCGCTCTTCGGGGTGTTCGCATTCGCCCTCGGTGTGCGCGCGCTCGGCTTCGAACAGGTGTTCACCGACGAGGGCGTCGTGTTTGCCCCCGCCGATGCCACCTATCACGTGCGACTGGCGTTCTATACGTTTGCGAACTTTCCCGAACTGCTGGTGCGCGATCCGTACCTGAATTTCCCGGGCGGCGCGAACGTACCCTGGCCACCGCTATTCGACTTCCTGGTGGGCGGCGCCGCGCGACTCTTTGCCTCGGATCAAGCGGGCTTCGAGAAAGTGGCGGCCTGGGCCTCGAGTGTTTTTGGCGCCCTCACGGTCGTGCCCATCTATTTCATCGCACGCAGGGTCGCGAGCCCGGATGTCGGGCTGTTTGCCGGAGTGCTGTTTTCGCTTTTTCCCATCTGCGTGAGCTACGGACGAGTGGGAAATCCCGACCATCACGCTGCCGTTGCGCTGGTGGGGGCGTGCCTGCTCTTGCTCTGTACCCATCTCGCGCGGCCCGATCAGAGCGAGCGTAGGATCCTGCTCCTCTCTCCTTTGATGGTGCTCGCCCAACTCTCGATGTTGCTGATCTGGCACGGCAGCCTTTTGTACATTGCGTTTTTCGAAGTCACGATCCTCCTCATCGCAGCCGTCACGCGGGTCAATGCCGTCACGAAAGCCTGCGCAATCAGCGCGATCTTTACGGCGGTCGTTCTCAGTCCCATGGTCGAAGAATTCCTGCCGGTTCCGATCGGCGGCCCCTACTCCTCGGTCGCCCTCTCTCGGCTACACGTGCTCGTCATGGTGGGCGCGAGTTTCGTGGCGTTCTGTCACTGGGTCTTGAACCGGCAGAGACCGGAAAGCGGATTCGCCCTGCGGATCTTCACCTTGGAAGCCGCAAGCCTGGTTTTCATCGCGTTGCTGCTGGCTTTCGACGCGACGCGATCCGGCCTCTTGCCCGGGCTCCAGTTTCTCACGATGCCGGACGCTGCTGGATACGCGAGCCTCGAACGGCAGCCGCTGTTTGCGATCTCGGGTCGAGACGTCGCCCATTCTCTCCAACAGCCTTGGGCGTACTTCGCCTACCTGCTGCCTTTGGCGCCCTTCGTCTTTCCGTTGTTCGTCCGCGATTCGCGGAACAAGCCCGCCGCCTGGGTACTTACGGGTTGGACCGCGGGTTTTGTAATTCTGGCGCTCACACAACGGCGCTTCGGCAACGATCTCGCACCGGCCGCTGCAGTTGCGTTCGCAATCGGTCTTGCGGCGATGCCGCGCGAAGTCCTTCGAAGGCTCGGCTACGACTCGTCGAGGGCGCGCGGGGTGGCAGCGTTGGTCAGCGGGTTGATGGCCCTCGGACTTTTGTCGTCGACCCTCAGCAGAGATGAATTCCCGCGCTTGCAAAGCGGCTTGGCGGCACTCGGCGACACAGCCTCGATGCCCGCTGTCGAGTTGGATCTCATCTCGAAGAACGTCGCGCAGTTTGCTCGGGAGGTGCGGGCCGCCACGCCAGCTACCGCGGGCTTCCTGGATCAACGCAGAAATCCCGAGTACGGAATCATCGCCCCCGCGAACCTCGGGCATGCGCTCCACTATTATGCGCGCCGAGCTACGGCAACCGATTCCATTTGGTCGGACATCGAACAGGGTAATGGGGCCAGGTCCACGGCGTTCTTTCGCGCGAAGCAAGAACCCGAAGCCATCGCGATCGCCAATCTGTTGAGTGGGCGCTATGTCGTCAGCGCAGACTCGGACCCTGCGGACACGGTCGCGGGGCGGCTACATCGACGGGACGGGCGCGCGGGGGATCACGGCCCGCGGTTGGAACACTTCCGACTGGTGACAGAAACCCCACCTGGTCGCGCAGGTTTTGGCGGGGTCGAGGGTCGGCAGCTCCAAGCTGAGGTCGAGGACAGCCGCGTTGCGTACAAGCTGTTCGAAATCGTGAAGGGCGCCCTGCTCGAAGTCGAAACAACCCCCCAGACCCGGGTCAGAGCATCGCTCACGCTCGAGACACCGAGCGGGCGCAGCTTCCTCTATCTGGCCAGTGCCGACGCGGGGGACGACGGCATCGCGC
>Ga0114950_10001831_pt1 | contig 16201 bp, 15 predicted proteins | sample N075metaG_FD_83503 | JGI IMG/M metagenome (GOLD analysis project Ga0114950, IMG submission 83503) | Deep subsurface microbial communities from Kermadec Trench to uncover new lineages of life (NeLLi) - N075 metaG | ecosystem: Environmental > Aquatic > Marine > Ocean trench > Sediment | place... | reverse complement strand
CAATCGTCACGGCGCGTGGGCTACCCGGCCAGAACACGAAGCCGATCGCATCGGCGCCGGCGGCGACCGCCGCCGCGGCGTCGGCGACGTTGGTGATGCCGCAAACCTTCCAGCGCACGCCACTCATGGGCCCGATTCTCCAAATTCGCCGAGGTCCCCGATCTCATCGACGTCCTCCATGTCGGCCATGACGATGAGGCCGGTGTGCGGCCGCGGCGCCGGCACCGCCGCGGCGCCGGCATCCACGAGATCCCGCAGCACGGCACCCGGCTCCTCGGCGGTAACCAACGCCGTACCCACCAGGACCGCATCAAAGCCGGCCTCTGCCACCCGGGTCACGTCGGCGGCGTCGGAGATAGCGCTCTCGGCCACCGAGATCAGACCCATCGGCAGCTCCGGCGCCAGTCGCAGGGCATGGTCGGCATCGATGTCCATGGTGTCGAGGTTGCGGTTGTTGATGCCGACGATGCCGCTCCCCGCCTCGACGGCGGACACGAGCAGCTCCGGCCGGTGGAACTCGACCAGAGCATCGAGGCCGACCGAGTGGGCGGCTTCCACGAATTCCTCGAGGGCCGCCCCATCGAGAAGCTCGGCGATCAACAGCACCGCGCTCGCCCCCGCCGTCGCGGCACGAAACACTTGGTAGAGCTCGACGATGAAATCCTTGCGCAGCGTCGGCAGCTCGATCGTCGTGCTCACCGCCATCAGGTGGTCGATTGAACCCGAAAAGAAATGTTCCTCGGTGAGCACGCTGACCGCCGCGGCACCGTTGTCTCGGTACGCGGTGGCGAGCTCGAGCGGCTCGAAGTCGTCACGCAGCTCGCCCTGTAGCGGACTGGCGCCTTTGACCTCCGCGATCACCGCGACACCCGGAACATCGAGAGCCGACCGCAAGCGCCCCGCGGGGGCGCGTCGACCGAAATCTTCCGCATCGGCGCGCAACTCTGCCTCGCCGATCCGAGCGCGATGGCGCCTGGTGGTGGCGCGCGCCCCCTCGACGAGATCGGAGAGCAGCAGGCTCATCGCGCCGCCTCCCCGGAGGCCTCGACGAGGGCGTCGAGACATTGCGCAGCGGCACCTCCGTCGATCGCCGCGCGCGCCATGCTCAACCCTGATATCAGGTCATCGGCGGCGCCGGCGACGTAGATCGCCGCCGCCGCGTTCAGCGCCACCACGTCGGCCTGGGGCCCGCCTTCCCCGGCAAAGATCGCCCGAATTGCAGCGGCGTTGTGGGCGGCGTCTCCGCCCGCCAGATCGTCGATGGTGGCCGGCTCGATGCCGAAATCGGCCACCGTAACCTCGTAGACATCGACCGACGATCCGTTCCACTCGGCGATCTTGGTCGGACCGATGGTGGAGATCTCGTCCAGACCGCCGGCGCCATGAACCACCAACGCGTGCTCCGCGCCGAGCTCACCGAGAACATGCGCCAAGGTCTCGACCAGCGCCTCGTCGTACACGCCGACGACCTGCCGCCGGGCTCCGGCCGGGTTGGTCAGCGGACCCAGGACGTTGAACACGGTTCGCACGCCGAGCTCCTTGCGCGGCCCGATGGCGTGTTTCATGGCCGGGTGCTGAAACGGGGCGAACAAGAACGCGAAACCGACGGACGCGAGGATCTCCGCCTGGCGTTGCGGATCGTCCAGAAGGGTCACACCGAGGGCCTCGAGCACGTCGGCGCTACCACATTTGCTCGAAACGCCTCGATTGCCGTGCTTGGCAACCGTCACACCGGCGCCCGCGGCAACCAAGGCCGCGGCGGTCGAGATGTTGATCGTCCCGGCCCCGTCGCCACCGGTACCGGCGGTATCGACAAGCCGGTCGGTATCGGCGGCCACCATGATCGCCGCTTCGCGCATAGCCTCGGCGCTACCGGTGATCTCGTCGACGGTCTCGCCTTTCATGCGCAGCGCCACCAGGTAGCCTGCCACTTGCGACGGCGTCGCCTCACCATCCATGATCTCCTGCATGGCGCCCCGAGCCTCATCGCGCGTCAGGTCGACACCGTCGATGGCTTTATGGATGGCGCGAACCAGCATCGGCTTATCGCTCCAGCTCGCCGCAGGCGGTGAGAAAGTTCTCGAGTATGGCCGGCCCGTCGGGCGTGGCGATTGACTCCGGGTGGAACTGCACGCCGTGCAGCGGCCATTGCCGGTGGCAAACCCCCATGATCAGGCCGTCGGCTGTCGTCGCGGTGACCACGAGGCTTTCGGGAAGGCTGTCGCGCTCGACAACAAGCGAATGGTAGCGCGCCGCTTCGAGCGGCTGCGGCAAACCCTTGAAGAGGCCCTCGCCGCAATGGTCAATCTGGGCCGTCTTGCCGTGCACCACCTCCGGCGCCCGCCCGATGACCCCGCCGAGAGTGGCGGCGATGGCCTGGTGGCCGAGGCAAACACCGAGGATCGGCACCTCGGAGCCCAGCGCCTCGATGATCTCACAGCACGCACCCGCGTCCTCAGGGCGCCCCGGACCGGGGGAGATGACAATCCCGGCCGCAGCTTCCGCCCGCGCACCCTCGGCGTCGAGCTCGTCGTTGCGCCGCACCAGAAGCTCGGCACCGAGCGCTCCGAGAGCCTGCACGAGGTTGTAGGTGAAGGAGTCGTAGTTGTCGATGACCAGGATCATGGCGCGGAGCGCTCCGCGCGAATCGCCCACGAGAGCGCCTGCAGCGCCGCCGCGGCCTTTTGATTGGTCTCGTCGTACTCGCGTTGGGGCACCGAGTCGATGACGATACCGGCACCGGCCTGCACCTCGGCGCGGCCGTCGCGCATGACGATCGTGCGGATCGTGATGCAGGAATCGAGGTTGCCGGCAAAGTCGGCGTACAGGATCGCCCCGGCGTAAACACCGCGCGCCACCGGCTCGAGATCGTCGATGATTTCCATGGCGCGGATCTTCGGGGCGCCGCTGACCGTCCCCGCCGGAAAGGCGGCAAACAGCGCTTCGATCGGCCCGATCTCCGGCCGCAGCATCCCCTTGACGCTCGAAACCAGGTGCATGACGTGGGAGTAGCGCTCGACCTTCATGAACTCGGGTACCCGGACGCTGCCGTACTCGGCCACCCGTCCGACATCGTTGCGCCCCAGGTCGACCAGCATGAGATGCTCGGCGCGTTCCTTCTCGTCACCGAGGAGCTGTTTTTCGAGCTCGCGGTCGCCCTCCTCGTCGGCGCCACGCGGCCGGGTGCCGGCGATGGGCCGATTCTCGACGATTCCATCGGTGACCCGAACGAGCATCTCCGGGGATGAGCCGACGACGTGCGCCTGCCCGGTATCGAGAAGGAACATGTAGGGCGACGGGTTGATGGCTCGCAGCGCCCGGTAGACGCTCAGCGGGTCGGCGTTCATCTCACAGGTAAGCCGCCGCGACAACACGATCTGAAAGGCGTCGCCCGCCGCGATGAGCTCCTGCGCCTTCTCGACCGCGGCGCAAAACGCCTCGCTGCCGAGGCTCTCGTGAATCTCGCCGAGAGCATCAGAGGCCCCCTCATCGGCGAGGACTTCGTCGAGCGGGGCGGCGGCTCTAGGCTCGGCGTCGAGGACGGCCGACAGGCGCTCCAACCGGTCGATCGCTGCCTCGTAGGCGGCCTCGAGCTGCTCGGTGGTGGCGTTGTCCGGGACCCGGGCGTTGGCCACCAACACGACACGGTGACGGAGGTGGTCGAAGGCCAGGACGCTGTCATAGTAGGCGAGGCTCACCCACGGCATGCCGTAGTCCGGTGGGTTGCTCTCCGGAATGTTTTCGACCCAGCGGATGGCGTCGTAACCGATGTAGCCCACCGCACCGCCGGTGAACGGCGGCGCCCCGGCCACCGGCTGCGCTTCGTAGCGACGCTGAAGCTCGCCCAACGCCGCCACCGGATCGCCGTCGATCTTCTCTCGAGTACCATCGCCGGTGAGCCTGCTCAGACCCGAGGCGTCGCCCTCGACCTCGAGAAACGGATCACCTCCGAGGAAGGAATAGCGGCCGATGTGCTCGCCGCCAGCGGCGCTCTCGAGCAGAAACGGGCGGCGCAAGCGACCGACGACGCGCAGGTAGGCGCCGACCGGGGTCAGCAGATCGGCGAGGCGTTCGGCGCACACCGGGATGAAGTTCCCGCGCTCCGCGGCGGCGGCAAACTCCGGAAACTCCGGGAAAACACGCAGACACCTCGACCGTTCGATCAACGGTCCAGCCTCCGTTCGATTGTTTCAGTGTGGGAAAGGCGAGAAGCGGAAGCTGGCCCCTACCAGGACCAATACCAATATCGCCAGTCGTGGGAGGCCAGCGCAGACGGAGCCCGGTTGCCGGTTCGAGAGTGCCGGATTGAGATTGTGCCGCGCATGAGCATCGCTCCGTTGCTGAGCGTGGATGGTAGCAACGTCGCAACGCAGCGGTCAATCGGCGCGCCGACTTCATCGCCGCGAACGTCAGCCGGCTTTCACACCGGTCTCGACGGCATGCTGAAGCCCCGTCGAGGTTCTTCGCCACCCTGTTTGCGCTTGCCGGCTAGCCGGAGACGAGAGTCTGCACCCAAGCGCCGGCAACGGCGACCAAGGTGCCGAACAGCCACAGGATCGTCGCGACCGTGATGCCCTGCCCCTTCGAAAGCTTCATCACGCCGACGCATCCGGTGACGATCAGCACGGCGTACCACAGGAGGAACAGATCGATGCGGGCAAAGAAGGCGTGCATCCAGACCGGCGTGTCGGGTCCCGACAGCACGAGGTCGAGGCCGAGCGTCGGCGTTATCGTGGCGGCATCCTCGGGGCGCCGGATCGTCGGCGGATTCATGTTGAGGATGACGGTCGCGTAGATGCTGTAGAGGAACGGCCGGATGACAGCAGCCGCCGCGGCGACCCCGAAAGCGCGGCCGAAGGTGACGCCCGCCCCTCCCATGATGGCTCCCAGCACCCAGATGACGAGTGCGGTGATGGCGATCATGACCAGGAGCATGATCGACGATCCGTAGGCGGCGACCCGGCCCCACATCATCATTATGTCTTGCGTTTGCTGAAGCTGCTCAGGCGTCACGTCGGCCCGCATCCCCACCCTCGCAGACTCGACCATGATCCGCTGCATGATCGGCATGTTGTAGATGGCCATGCCGGTGGAAAACACCGCAATCCACAGCATGATCCAAATCGACAGCATGGGCTTGGCGTCGAGCGCTGCCCAGCACTCTTTGGGCGCGACGATGGCGTTGAGGAACGGTCCGAAAACGGCGCCGATGCCGAACGACCCCTCGGGTTCAGGCTCGCCGAGGTCGGCGGCGACGGCGGTCGCTTCGGCGTCAGCTGCGGGGTCGGGAGACGCTTCGGGCGCTGCGTCAGCCGTGGGTTCGGGGGTGGCTTCGGGCGTGAGGTCGGTCTCGGGGTCGGGCGGGGCTTGTGGATCCAGGTCGTCGGTCATGGCGATCTCCTCGTGCGGACGGGGTTGGGGCGTCGCTCACATCATGTCTGTGTCGCCATCGGTTGCCTCCTGCGCGGCGACCCTATCATCTATCAACAGTGGCTCGACCACATCCCGCATCATGTCCAGCGGTTCAGCGCCGGGATCGCCGGTCAACAGCCGGTACTGGGCGGCGGCCTGGCGGACAAACATTTCGAGCCCCTCGATGGTCGTGCAGCCGCGCTTGGCGGCGTGACGCAGCAGCGGTGTGGTGCGCGGCCGATACACCATGTCGAAGACGACCTCCCGGCCGCTCAGCCATTCGGGGGGGAAGGGCATGGAGCCCGCCATCGGGGTGCCCTGCATCCCGACCGGCGTGGCGTTGACGACAATGTCGAAACCACCACGTTCGAGTTGCTCCAACCCGGCGCTCGAGGCGCCGGCGAGCTCTGCCGCCTCTCGGGCGCGGGCCTCCGTTCGGTTGAGGATCGTCACGTCGGCACCGGCATTGACGAGGGCCGCGGCGCCGGCGCGCGCCGCGCCGCCGGCACCGACCACGGCTATCTTTGCCGTCTCTACCGGCCGTACAGCGGCGAGCGCCGCCACGACGGCACCACCGTCGGTGTTGTAGGCGACGAGCCCGCCACCCTCGAACACCACCGTGTTGGCCGCCCCCGTGGCGGTCACGAGCTCGTCGCGACGAGCGCTGCGCGCCGCGATCTCCTCCTTGAACGGCATGGTCACGCTCAAGCCTCGGAAACCCATCCCGATCACCAGGTCGAGGACGGCGTCGAGATCCTCGCCGGCGACCGGCACGTAGGCGACACCCAATCCACGCTCTTGAAAGACGGCGTTGAAGATCGCCGGCGACAGCGAATGCCCGATCGGGTGGCCGATGAGCCCGCACAGGCCCGCGCCCCGCCGCCAGCCGTCCACCCGAAGCTCCTCGACGAGCTCTCGCAGCGGCCACTGGCCGGCAGCGACCTCGCTGCCCACAGCCGCCGCCGCGTACACGAGCGCGGCTCCCCGGGCGGCCGCCAGCAGCCGGCTCGCCTTGCCCGCTTCGCCCATGCAAAAGCAGGTCGCCGGCTGCCCCGACGCGATGAGCTGCTCGCCGGCATCCAGCAAAGGGAGCGCGTCGGACGGGACGTCGGCGGTGGCGACCAGCTTGGCCATCGACGGGGCCAGCTCGCCGATTCGCGCCACCTTCTCCGGGAGATCGGTCGGCCGCGTCGAGTCCCAATGATGCGAGACGATGACCGGACATCCGGCAAGATCGAGAAAATCGGCGACCCACTCGGCATCGAGCTCGACGTCGACGAACGCCGCTCCGGACGCCGCAGCCTGTTCGATGCAGCGCCGCCGGCCTGATTCGTCACCCTCGAAGCCACCCCCCTGCCAGGCCGGGCGCAGCGTAAAACCGACCGGCAGCGGGCAGCTCTCCACCAGATCGGCCAGCGTCTGTGGTGTGAGGTCGTGGTAAGCATCGAGAGCGTCGAGCCGGATCTCGACCAGGTCGGCGCCATCCAGACGGCCAAAGCGCTCCCCCAGCGCGGTCGTGTCCGGCTCGGCCAGGCTGACGCAGATGCGGGTGTCAGGGCCGAACGGCCACCGCGGCGCCGGGCTCATCGATCCGCCGGCTAGGCCGGGCACGGTTCAGTCGGTGGGTTCACGGCACAAGGCCACTGCCGTCGGGCGCTCGATGCTGGGCTCATCGCCGCACAGAGCGCAGCCGACATCGCGCTTGACGCGCACCGATCGAAACGACGTTTCGCGCATGTCGATGAGCAACAGGCGCCCGGTCAGCGACGATCCGGCGCCGATCCCCAGCTTGAGCGCCTCGGTCGCCAGGATCGTCCCGACGACACCCGGAAGCGATGCCAGCACGCCCGCCTCCCGGCACGAGGCCTGCTCCGGTGGCGGCGCCGGGAAAATGCAGCGGTAACAGGGTCCCAGCGGCGAGCGGATGACGGTGACCTGACCCTCGAACTGGTAGATGCTGCCGGTGACGAGCGGCGTTCCGGCCAGGACGCAGGCGTCGTTGACGACATAGCGGGTGGCGAAGTTGTCGCTGCCGTCGATGACCAGGTCCCATCCCTCGATCAGCCGGGCGGCGTTGGAGGCCGAGAGGCGATCGACGAGCGGCACCAGCTCGACGTCCGGGTTCAGGCCGCCGAGACGCTTGGCGGCCACTTCGGCCTTGTTGTCGCCGAGATCGTCCACCGCGAACAGAATCTGCCGCTGCAGGTTCGAACGCTCGACGATGTCGTCGTCGAGCAGCCCGAGCTTGCCGATTCCCGCCGCCGCCAGATACTGCGCCGCCGGGCAGCCGAGGCCGCCGACACCCACCAGCAACACGCTGGTTTCGAGCAGCCGCTGCTGGCCGGCGAGACCGACCTCTGGCAGCGTCAGGTGGGCCTCGTAGCGCTCCGTCTGCTCGGCCGAAAGCGGCTCGCCGGTCATTGGACCTTGTCCGTGCGCGGCAAGTTCCAATGGATCGGCGCCGAGCGTCGATAGTCCTCCGACTCCATCTGGATCGTCGTATGGGTGATCGAGAATTCGCTGCGCAGCAGCTCGTTGATTCGGCCGAGCAGCGCGTCCGACTCCGCCAACGTCATCGTGCGTACCTCGACGTGGCACGACATCGCGTTCATTCCGGACGTCAGACTCCAGACGTGCAGGTCGTGAACGCCGATGATGCCGTCGACCTCGGCGATAGCCGTGCCGACCTCTTCGAGCTCCATGCCCGACGGAATTGCTTCAAGAAGGACGTCGACCGACTCCCGCAGCAGCCGGTAGGCACCGAAAATGATGATGACCCCGATCAACACCGAGAGAATCGGGTCGACCAGGTAGTTGCCGGTCAGCAACATGAACACACCGCCCGCCACGACCGCGACCGACGAGAGCAGGTCGCCGAGAACATGCAGGTAAGCGCCCCTCATGTTCAAGCTGCCTCCGTGTCCCGACAGGAACACCAGCCCAACGGCGTTGGCCACCAGACCAATGGTCGCCACCAGCAGCATCGTGCCGGTGGAGATGTCGGGCGGCTCGAAGAAACGGTCGTACGCCTCCCAGAAGATGAACAACGACATGACGACGAGCGTGACGCCGTTGACCAGCGCCGCCAGCACTTCGAGGCGGTACCACCCGTAAGTCTTGCTGTTGGTGGGCGGCCGGGTGGCGAACCCCAGCGCCAGATACGCCAGGGCGATTGCCAGCACGTCGGTGAGCATGTGGCCGGCATCGGCGAGCAAGGCAAGGCTGTTCGACAAGTAGCCGCCGACGACCTCGGCCACCAGGATCGCCGCGGTGAGCCCCAGGGTGATGCGCAGACCCCGGCGCTCGGCGGCGCGATGGCGACCGGTGGAGTCGGGACCGCTGCCGGGGGCGTGCGAGTGCGTATGGCCGTGCATTCGGCGATCCTAGCAGGCGGTCAGCGGGTGAGGGGGGGGGTCTGGGGAAGCGTTGAGATATCCGGGCTACGGGGCAGCGGCGACGTGCCCGAGCACCTGCAGCAGGATGTGGGCGGCGTTGGCCGCGGTGATTCCGGTCGGGTCGATGCCCGGGGCGACCTCGACGATGTCGAACGCCGCCACCGGCTGCTGCCGCCAGATCTCGGACAGCAGGGTGAGAACCTCGCGAACGTTGGGACCGCCGGCCACCGGGTAGCCGGTCCCGGGGGCGTGCGCCGGGTCGAGCAGATCGATGTCGAGGCTGATGTATAGCGGCACCCGGTCGGTCAGATCACCGATCTCAGCCGCCAACGCCTCACTGCCAAGCATCTGCCACGGACGCGCCGGGACGGTGAGCCCCGCCGTGTCCATGATATCGAGCTCCTCGCGTGCGTACGACCGTACGCCGGCGATGCACGTCGTGGCTCGGTCGAACCCACCTCGATCCCACACCCGCGGAACGACGCAAGCGTGCGACAACGGGTCGCCCTCGTACGACGCGAAGCAATCCGGATGCGCATCGAGGAGGATGAATGCCATCTCTCCGAACGCCTTGCGCGCGGCGGTGGCCAGCGGCGGCGTGACGGCGTGATCGCCGCCGATGCCCAGCAAGAAGGCATCGGGGTGCTCCTCGAGAGCTCGTGTCGTGGCGGCCTCAATGGCCTGCCATCGCTCCTCACCGGTGCTGTCGGGAGGGCTGGCGTCGCCGTAGTCGATGACGCGAACCTCGTCGATCGGATGGCCGGCCTCGTTGATCGCCTCCGCGGTACGCGTCCATTCTCGAATCGCATCAGGCCCCTCGTCAGCGCCGGCACGAAAGGCGTCACCGCTGCCGAACGGACAGCCGACCACGACGACCGTCTTGTCGGCCTCGGCGATGTTGCCGAGACCGAACCACGGATCGATGGCGCGCATGGCGCGAGGGTGCCCACGTCGCCGCCCCACGTCAAGGCCTGCCGGTCCCGGTGAGCAGATTCGGTGTTTTGACGCTCCGCCATACCGCGGCTACGCTCTAGTCTCCCATCTCGAGATAGAAAGAGAGCCAGCGTGTCGTCGACCACCAAGTACAAGGGCTTCACCACCAAAGCGGTCCACATCGGCCAGGATCCCGACCCCGCCACCGGCGCCGTAATAGCGCCGATCCACGCCACCTCGACCTACATCCAGGAAGAGCTCGGGGTCCCGGGCGAGTACGTCTACAGCCGCAGCGGCAACCCGACGCGCCGCAACCTCGAGGCCAACCTCGCGGCGCTCGAGAACGCCGATCACGCCGTCGCCTTCGCTAGCGGCACGGCGGCCGTCGACGCCTGTCTGCGCTTTCTCGGCCCCGACGACCACGTTGTCTGCTCGGCGGCCGTCTACGGCGGCACCTACAGGCTGTTCGAGAAGGTCCTGCGACGCTCCAGCGGAATCGCCTTCACCTACGTCGACACCTCGGACCTCGACGCCACCGAAGCGGTGTGGAACGAGCGGACCCGGATGCTGTTCGTCGAGACCCCGACCAACCCCCTCATGCAACTCACCGACATCACCGCGGCCGCGGATCTAGCGCAGCGGACCGGCGCCTTGCTGGTGGTCGACAACACCTTCATGTCCCCCTATCTGCAGCGGCCTCTGGACTACGGCGCTCACCTGGTGCTGCACTCGACGACGAAGTTCATCAACGGCCACTCCGATAGCATCGGTGGCGTCGTCTGCACCAACCGCGAGGACCTCGCCGACAGCCTCGACTTCGTCGCCAAGAGCGCCGGCGCGACGCTATCGCCGTTCGAAGCCTGGCTCATCCAGCGCGGCGTCAAGACGATGGCGCTGCGCATGGAACGATCCCAGGAAACCACCAAGAGACTGGTCGCCATTCTGGGCGATCATCCGGCGGTCCAACACGTTTATTACCCGGGCCTCGAAGACCATCCGGACCACGCCCTGGCGAAACGCCAGATGCGCGGCTTCGGCGCCATGCTGAGCTTCGACCTCGCCGACTTTGACGCCGCGAAGATCCTCTTGGACGGGCTCGAAATAATGGTGTTGGCCGAGAGCCTGGGCGGTGTCGAGACGCTGATCTCGCATCCAGCCTCGATGACGCACGCCTCGATCCCGGAGAACATTCGTCGCGAGCGCGGCATCGGCGACGGCTTGGTCCGTATCTCGGTCGGTATCGAGGACGCCGACGACCTGGTGGCCGACCTCGAACAGGCGCTGGCGCGCTTGGTCTAGCAGGGCGCCGAAACGCTATCCGAGCGACTCTCCAATCCAGCTCAGGTACGCTGCGGAGCCGCCGGTGACGGGCAGGGCGACGACTTCCGGGCAATCATAGGGATGCAGCTCCTCGATCGCGGCGGTCAGCGCTTGGAGGTGAGAGTCATCCGTCTTGCAGATCAGCAGGACCTCTGCATCGTCGCGCACCTTGCCCTCCCACCAGTACAGCGAGCGCACGCCCCCGACGATGTTGACGCACGCCGCCAGCCTTCTTTCGATCAGCGCCGCCGCGATCCGTGACCCCACCGCCTCGTCGGGCGCCGTACTCAGTACCACCATGGCTTGCTTTGACATCGACTTTTCCGACCCGTGATCGGCGGCGCTGTTCGCCCCGAAGTGCTTGTCCTGAAAGGACTTCCCTGCTAGCATCCGGCTCGCTGAGCATCGAGTCGCCCTGCGCGCCCGGTGCTCCGGGGCGAATGCGGGCGGCGCGTGATTAATGAGCGAGATGAACACCGCTTCCAAGCGGGCATCATCGACAAAGTTCGAGTGTTTTGCAACGCTCGGTAGTTCGCCACACCGGAGTGGCCTTTCCCTTCTCTTTTCCTCGGCGTTGCTATGCCTCTGATCGAGCACATCCACGCCGTCGAGATCCTCGATTCGCGCGGCAACCCGACCCTCGAGGTCGACGTGATTGCCGATGACGGCAGCTTCGGGCGCGCCGGCGTGCCATCGGGCGCCTCCACCGGCCACGCCGAGGCCCTCGAGTTGCGCGATGGCGATGAGAGTCGCTACAACGGCAAGGGTGTGTTGCAAGCGATCGAGAACGTCAACAACACACTCTACGAGGCGCTCGTCGGTGTCGAGATCACCGATCAGATTCTGATCGACCGCATCCTGACGGAAGCGGACGGCACGGAGAACAAGTCGCACCTCGGCGCCAACGCCCTCCTTGGCGTCTCCCTCGCGGCAGCCAAGTGCGGCGCCGACGCCACCGGCCTGCCGCTATTCCGCTACCTGGGTGGCGCCCATGCCGACATCCTTCCGGTGCCGCTGCTCAACGTCATCAACGGGGGAGCGCACGCCGACAACGCCCTCGATGTTCAAGAGTTCATGCTCGCACCGGCGGGCTTCGATACGTTCGGCGAAGCGCTCCGCGCCGCTACCGAGTGCTTTCACGCCCTGAAGAAATTGCTCCAGGACAAGGGGCTGAGTACGGGTGTGGGAGACGAGGGCGGCTTCGCCCCCGAGGTGGCAACCGCTCGCGAGTCGCTCGATCTGCTCATGGCCGCCATCGAGGCCGCGGGATTTCGGCCCGGCGATCAGGTCTACGTCGCGCTCGACGTCGCCGCCGGCGAAGTCGGCGCCCCGGACGGCGCACCGTATTCCCTGCCGGGCGAAGGTCTCGACGAGGCCTCGTCCGAACAGCTCATCGACTGGTACGTCGACCTCGTGGCCTCGTATCCACTCGTCTCGATCGAGGACGGGCTCGGCGACGAGGACTGGGAGGGTTGGAAGAAGCTCACCGACGCCCTCGGCGACAAGGTGCAGCTCGTCGGCGACGATCTGTTCGTAACCAACACCGAACGCATCAACCGCGGCCTGCGCGAGGGCATTGCCAACGCCGTTCTGATCAAACCGAACCAGATCGGAACGCTCAGCGAAACCCTGGCGGCGATCGACCTGGCTCGCAGCCATGCCTACGGCGTAATGATCTCGCACCGCTCCGGCGAGACCTCGGATACGACGATCTCCGACCTCGCGGTCGCATCCGCGTGCGGTCAAATCAAAGCCGGCTCGGCCTCGCGCGGTGAGCGCGTCGCTAAGTACAATCGTTTACTTTGGATCGAAGATATTCTGGGCGAAACGGCGTCCTTTGCGGGGACATCGACGTTTCGTCGGGCCCTGGAGCACTGACGTGCGCGTTCGTATTCTCATTCCACGACGCAGACCGCGAAGGCTGGTGTCGCGCAACAGGCGCGTGCGGCCCGGGCAGATGACGGTGATTATCACGCTTGCCGCATTGTTCGGCAGCCTCTACGCGCTGCTCGGCGAAAACGGCCTGGTCGCGGTCATGCAGATGCGGGGGCGCGCAACCCAGCTTCGCTACGAGATCAGCGCCAAGGAACGGGGCAATCGCGAGGTGCGCGACGTGATCCGCCCGCTGCGCGCGGGCGACCCGGACGCCATCGAGCGGCTGGCGAGAGAGAAGCTCTACATGGTGCGCCCCGGCGACACCCTCTACATACTGCAGCCAGAGTCGCCGCCCCAACCCCCGGTCTTGAGCGAGTCCGGATCGCCGATGGCACCGCCCGTGCCGTCGGGGGGCTGAACCGATCGATGGCACGCTTCGGCGTCTTCGGGTGGGGCATCGTCGCCCCCAAGAGCCCCAATATTGACGCCTTTTCCCGCAACCTGGCGTCGGGTAAATCTTGGCTCACCGCCTTCGACGGCTTCGGTCCGTCGCCATTTCTGGTCGGCCAACCGGAATTCGACTTCGATGACTACCGTGGCTGGGTCGATGAGCGCTTCCCGCCGAGCAAGTTCCCCCAGCTCGAGCAGAAAATGGGCTGTACGACGTTGTACGCGCTCGGCGCGTTCATCCAGGCACTGGAGCAAAACCCCGGAATCGAAGCCACCCTCCGGGAGCTGGGTCCCCAGACCCAGGTTCTGATAGGCACCGGGGTCGGCGATCTGCCAACGCTCTACAACCTCAGCATCGAGCTTCGCGACGCGCAGCGGCGCTGGAACCGATTCTGGGCGAGCCCCGAGCAGAATGTCGACCGCGAGGCCTACGAAAAGGCCGACGACGACGAGCGCATCCGTCGCTCCGAGGAGTGGAACATTCCTCCGGATCCTCATTCCCTGCCCGCGGACAGCTTCGAGCGCGAGGCGGCCTATGCCGACTGGGACGAGTTCTGGATGCGACGGTCGGAGCCGCTGCGCGAGTATCTCGCGGAGTTCGAGACGATCGAATCCCAGGGTATCGAAGGCGACATCGACGCCGGCAAGCTGCGCCTGATCCGCAAGAAGCGCGGCGGCCTCCGCCTCCTGCAGAAGAAATGGGGCTGCCCCGAGCCACCGTGGCTATCGGTCTCCCCAAACTTGATCTGGAACATCGCCAACACGCCGGCGGCGCAGATCTCGATGATGGGCGGCCTCACCGGCGCGGCATACGCGCCGATCGCCGCCTGCTCTTCGTTCGGCGTCGGTCTCAAGCTCGCCATGCAGGCGATCAACACGGGTGATGCCAAGGCGGTCGTCGTCGGCATGTCCGACCCGGCGCCCCACCCCATTCTCGTCGGCGCTTTCTACAAGGCGCACGTCCTCGCCGCCGACGGCAAGCCGTCGCTGCCGCTCACCGACCTGCGCGGCACCCACCTCTCCGGCGGATCCGTACTGTGGATCGTCGCCGACTACGACTACATGACGGCGCTGGGATATGAGCCCGTGGGCCTCGAGATCCTCGGTGTCGGCGTCACCTCGGACGCCCAACACATCATCACGCCTTCGCGAGAAGGCCCGCTGAACGCCATACGCCTGGCCATCGACGACGCCGACGTTGCGGGCCAGCACTTCGGCACTTGGGACCTGCATGCCACCGCGACACCCGGCGACTACCAGGAGATCAACACCTTGCGCGAAGTGTTCCCCAACAGCCTGATGATCACGGCGCGCAAAGGTGCGTTCGGCCATGGCATGTCGGCATCCGGCGGCTGGGAGTTGACGGCGCAGTACCTCGGACTGGCCAGCGGCAGGCTCGAGCCGACCCCGCTCACTGCGGACGCCATCAACCCGGCGATCGAGGAAACACCCTACGAGTTCGTCTACGATACTGCCCGGGAAGCCCCCGCAGGACTCGCCGGCAAGCTGTCGATGGGCATCGGCGGCATCAACGCCTGCGTGATCTCGCGCCGCTGGGATGAAGAACCACCGGATTGATTCGCCCCGCCAATCCTCCCCTGGCTATTGATTGACCGGCACGGGGTATTGGCGTACCTTCAAACTTCTGGTTGCGGGGTGGAGCAGTCAGGTAGCTCGTCGGGCTCATAACCCGAAGGTCGCTAGTTCGAATCTAGCCCCCGCTACTTCCGAAAGCCCCCGTGGGACGGGCCTCTTGGCCCGATTAACCGCGGGGGCTTTCGTGCGTCCAGGGGTCACCAGGGTGCTCCCCGGGTGCTCAAGGTGCCAGGATCGTATAGTCGGATGATCAACATGCTGGGGTCACCGCTGGCGCCCCAAGACCCCACCGTGTGTCGGAGTTCGGTGCCGGTGGAAGAGGTGGAGTCACAATAGGCATCCCTGGCCCTGAAGGGGCCGCATCGTATAGCCCGGGGCTGACGACGCGGAGTCCTGACGACGCGGAGTAAGCTCCGGGTAGGCGTCTCCTGCTCTACGCCCGCCCTAGAGAGGGGCGGAACAATCCAGCGGGCCTATCCCCTGAGGCGCTCGATCTCGGCGACGTATTCCGCGGGCAGCCCGAGTCGGTGGGCGAGCTCGGCCAGCTCGGCCGCGTATTGCCGATTCACTTCCCCGCCCGCCAGCTCCTTGGGCAGCAGGTAGCAGGCCACGGTCAGCGGCCGACCGTCGTCCGCCGGCACCAACGTCGCCCGCTCCCCGATGCGCAGCCCGTAGCCTTCGATCCGGGCCCTCCTCGGATCGCGGGGCCGGAGACCCTTGGCTTCGAATAGATCCGCATCCATGAACAGGCCATAGAATGAAGACGTCGAGGGACCCGGCGCTCATGAATTCAGGTTTCTTGTTTCGGAGGTCAAGAGGTCACGCTCCGGGATGAGGAGACAGCAGATCAATCTGCTGGACAAGAAGCGGTAAGCCTACGCTCTTCGGTTCCCTTTGGCACTGGCCGCGGCGCACAGGTGAGGCTTCATGCGCCAGAAGCTACGACGACGCTCTGGGAGCATCAACGGCCCGTGGCAGAAAGGAGCGGCGCCAGCGTGATCACGGGTTCGCCTGATATCTCTGGCGTGACATATGATGAGGCCGAAGGGAGAGGTACCGATGCTGTTCAGACGGACAAGTGTCAGCGAGCACATGGAAGCGGCCTGCGAGCAGTTGTTCGCGGCGACGAAGAATATCAGTGCGTGGGAGTGGGACGACACTCACGATGCGGTGCTGGCGATCATCGAGTCGCCGCACGAGAGTGAGACGCTGGCAACGTT
>Ga0114950_10001827_pt1 | contig 16221 bp, 12 predicted proteins | sample N075metaG_FD_83503 | JGI IMG/M metagenome (GOLD analysis project Ga0114950, IMG submission 83503) | Deep subsurface microbial communities from Kermadec Trench to uncover new lineages of life (NeLLi) - N075 metaG | ecosystem: Environmental > Aquatic > Marine > Ocean trench > Sediment | place... | reverse complement strand
CGGCAGTGAAATGACGTCAAATTCCATCGTCCGGAAACTGACGTTCACCGGGTCCACGCCGGTTGGCAAAAAACTGATGGCCGACTGCGCGGCGACTGTTAAGCGGACGTCAATGGAACTCGGTGGCAATGCGCCCTTCATCGTATTCGACGACGCCGATCTGGATGCGGCGATTGAGGGTGCCATGATCTGCAAGTTCCGGAACGCGGGTCAAACCTGCGTCTGTGCAAATCGTATTTTCGTGCAGGAAGGCGTGTATGACGAGTTCATGGAAAAGCTGAAAGCTGCAACGGCCGATATGAAACTGGGTGACGGGGCGACTGACGGGGTAACGATGGGTCCGCTGATTCACGAAGGTGCGGCAAACGATGTGATGTCGTTCATCGAGGACGCCGTGTCATCAGGCGCAAAGGTTGTTACCGGTGGCTCGCGTTCAGACCTTGGCGCTTGCTTTGTGGAGCCGACCATTCTGACCAATGTCGATGCCAGCATGCGCGTGTTCAACGAAGAAATATTCGGTCCGGTCGCGCCGTTGTTTAGGTTCAGTACGGAAGAAGAAGTTATTGCGATGGCAAACGATACGCCATTCGGTTTAGCCAGCTATTTTTACACGCGGGATATCGGTCGAATCTGGCGAGTTGCGGAAAAGCTGGAGTACGGCATCGTTGGTATTAACGAGGGAATTATTTCAAACGAGATGGCGCCATTTGGCGGCGTAAAAGAATCAGGCCAGGGCAGGGAAGGATCGAAGTACGGCATGGACGACTACCTGGAAATCAAGTACATGTGCATGGGCGGGATCGACAAATAAGCGGTTTTACATACAAGTCCGATTCTGGCTAGTTCCTAACCTGCCGCGGCGTATACTTGCCGCGTGCAACAGCAACACAAAATTTACGAACGCGCCAGGCTGGCCAGAGACCCCCGGTTTGACGGTCAGTTCTATATCGGGGTCATTACCACCGGCATCTATTGCCGCCCGATTTGTCCGGCCAATTCGCCGAAGAGCGAGAACATCCGGTTTTACCCCAGCGCCGCGGCAGCGGGCGAGGCAGGGTTTCGCCCGTGCCTCAGATGCCGCCCGGAATGCGCACCTGGATCACCGGCCTGGAGCGGCACCTCCACAACGGTAAGGCGTGGATTGCGTTTGATCGCCAATGGCGCGCTGGATAATGGCGGGGTCGAAAACCTGGCAGATCGGCTTGGCGTGACCAGTCGTCATCTGCGACGGCTTTTTACGCAGCACATTGGCGCGTCGCCTCTCGCGGTGGCGCATACACAGAGACTGCATTTCGCAAAACGCCTGATCGACGAAACAACGTTGCCATTGAATCACATTGTTATTGCCGCAGGATTTGGCAGCACGCGACGCTTCAACGACACGTTCAAAAATACCTACGGCCGTTCACCGCGTGATCTTCGCAAGATAGGTCAGCGGGACGATGCGTATCGACCCGAGGCGACGTTGTCTGTTCGCTTGCCGTATCGGCAACCGTTTGCGTGGAATGCGTTGTTGGATTTCTTCAGGCACAGGGTAACGCCGGGTGTCGAGGCGGTTGATGGCGACTGCTATCGACGCACGTTGTTAGTCGATAACAAGCACGCTGTCGTGGAACTGCGGCCAAGCGAAAAGGGAAATTACCTTTCATTAACTTTGCACGGCGTCAGCACAACGTCTCTCTTTGAAACGATACAACGGGCACGCGACGTATTCGACCTGGACGCGCCTGTGGCCGAAATTGCGTCGGTATTGTCGACGGACCCTGTGTTGAAGCAGGTTCTGAAAGCGCATCCTGGCATTCGCGTGCCTGGCGCCTGGGACGGATTCGAACTAACAATAAGGGCTATTCTCGGACAACAGATTTCCGTCAAGGCTGCGACGACGCTGGCGGGACGAATTGCCAATCGGTATGGCGAGCGCCTGGATCATCAATCGTCAGGCGAAAGTGGTTTGTCGTATCTTTTTCCAACAGCGCAACGTCTGGCGCGCGCAAGATTTAATGACATCGGCCTGGTCGGCAGCAGGGCAGCTACATTGAGGCGAGTCGCGTCCGCATGTGTAAAAGGCGAGCTGCAGTTCGACACCGCACAAGACCCACAGGAATTTTGTACTACACTTAAATCAATAAAGGGCATTGGCGACTGGACTGCGCAATACGTTGCAATGCGAGCGCTCAAGAATCCCGACGCGTTTCCGGCCAGTGATCTCGGATTGATCAAAGCGCTGAAATATCCTGAAAAGGTGACGCCAACCGAGCTCTCCCGCCACGCAGAGCGCTGGCGACCGTGGCGGGCCTATGCCGCACTACTGCTATGGAATTCCCTGCCGGGTTCCGGAGGTTAAAAAGATGTACTACTGCTATTTAGAAACGCCCATCGGCGACCTGCTGCTCGCGGGCGAAGAGGATGCACTGTGCCTGATCGGGTTCCCGGAAGGCTCAATGAGGCGCGAGCCCGAGGCCGACTGGATATATTCGGAGAAACCGTTCGCGGATGCGAAGCAGCAGCTCACCGACTATTTTGCCGGCAAGCGTCATTCGTTCGACCTGCCACTGAATCCGGGCGGAACTGACTTCCAGCTGAGCGTGTTGGATGAGTTGCAGCGAATTCCCTACGGCGTGACGGCATCGTATGGCGAAATCGCCGAGCGGATCGGCCGGCCGAAGGCGGTCCGGGCTGTCGGTGCCGCAAATGGCCGAAATCCGATCCCCATAATCATCCCCTGCCACCGCGTAATCGGCAGTGACGGCACCATGACGGGATTTGGCGGCGGCATCCCCACCAAAAAAGCCCTGCTTAGGCTGGAACTTGAGAACAGTCAGTTCCAATAGGGCGGGAGGCAAACACTTGGTTTGCCACAGATTTTCCGCAATACCGGCAATTCTTGTGGCGAAATTGATACACATCGCTGTCATGGTCGGACAAGGTGGCCTCTGAATTCGGCCTCTGCATACCAATTTCCGCTTGTTTTCAGCAACATACTCTTATAACTTGGCGGACTAAGTTGTTGCTTCGAACCTTGGTGGTTTGTATGTGTCATAGCAACAAAGCCACCTTTTCTGAATTCTGATGTGGAGATAACAATGCAAACCTTTTCAAAAGCCTGCAACTGGCTCGGACTCGCAGCGACTATGTCGGTAATGGCGATGTCCGGTATCGCGCAAGCGCAAAGCAGCGGCGACGCGTTTATTGAAGAAATCATGGTTACAGCAACCAAGCGCACCGGCGGTATATCCGTACAGGACGCAGGCGTTGCAGTAACGGCCTTCGGCGAAGACCAGATCGACGCCATGTACTTGCGTGATCTCAAAGCGATCGGTTTCTCCGCACCGAACGTGCAGCTCGAAGACATCGGCACGACTCGGGGCACAGCAAACTTCTCGATTCGCGGTCTCGGCATTAACAGCTCGATCCCGTCCATCGATCCGACTGTTGGTGTATTCATTGACGGCATGTACCTCGGATTGAATGCAGGCGTCGTCCTGGACACCTTTGATATGGAAGGTATTGAAGTGCTCCGCGGGCCGCAGGGTCTGCTGTTTGGCCGCAACGTAACTGGCGGCGCCGTTTTGATGCGGACCACACGACCAACTGATGAATTGATGATCAATGCTCGTGTTGCTTACGAAACCGGCGAAAACAAGTATTTATCTGCCGTTGTGGCAGGACCTCTGAGCGATTCATTCCGCGGCAAGGTCTCTGCTTATTACAATGACGATGGGGGTTGGTTCGAAAACCTGGCAACCGGCAACAGTGATTTCGGTCAAGCCCGGACGAAAATGTTCCGCGGCGCACTTGAATGGGATCTCACAGATAATTTCGCATTGTTGCTTCGAGTCGAAGATGGCTCGTCCAAGGGCGATGGCCCGGCGTCACAAAATGGCGGTATCTATTCCCATAGTTCATTCGACTTTGCGATCGATAACGAAGGCTTTTACGACAGCAATTGGCGGCACGCGATTCTTGAAGCAACCTGGGATGTATCCTTTGGTGACGGTCAGATCGTCAACATTCTGGCCTGGCGTGAATATGACGCACTCACAATGGGCGACATTGATGCTGTCGCAATCAGCCTTTTCGATGCGCCGGCGAGACTGGACCACAGCCAGGTATCAAACGAGCTGCGTTACAACGGTACCTTTGGCAATATTTACCTGACAACGGGCCTCTATTACTTCAGTCAGGAAGTCGAGTACATTGAGCAGCGGAATCTTCTTCAAGCCACTGCAGCGCCACCGCCACCGTTCGTGGGCGGTGGTATTCAGAATCAGGATACGATAGCAATATTCGCATCGGTCGACTGGTCGCTGTCCGATGAATTTATCATAAACCTGGGCGGCCGCTTTACCAGGGAAGAGAAAGACGCGAAAATCGCGACCATCTTTATTCCGGCATTAACGGGTAGCGGTTGCAGCATTGAAACGGGATGCGAAAACTACGACTTCATCGACGACAACGATTGGACCAGCTTTACGCCGAAAATCGGTTTCCAGTACTTGCCGGATGACGAGACCCAGCTTTATGGTTTCTGGACGAAAGGCTTCCGCAGTGGCGGTTATAACCTCCGCCATACCTCGTTGACCGATCCAAACGAACGCTTTGACCAGGAAGAACAAAATACGGTCGAGCTCGGTATCAAGAAAGACTTCAGCGATGGCAAGATCAGATTGAACGTTGCCGCTTTCTACAACACCATCGATAACATGCAACGTGAGGTTAACTTGCCAAGCGCTACGGCCGGCGTAGTTCAGCTGATCAAGAACACAGCAGATGCGACGATTACGGGTGCCGAGGCCGAATTCCACTGGGCGATGGCTGACAACCTGTTCCTCAAGCTCTCTGCTGGATACGTAGACGGTGAATACACCGAGGTTCGCTTTGATCTGAATGGCGATGGCGTAATCGACGATGCGGACAGAAATCTTGCTTTGCCTCGTTTATCTCCGTGGACGTACGGCGCAACCTTCATTTTCGATCATGAGTTCTCATTTGGTTTCTTCACCGCACAGATAAGCGGTTATCACCGTGACGCTGCAGCCTATACCGACAACAATCTCGGTCAGCTGCGGCCAGTAGACATGGTTGATGCCAGCCTGAGACTGGGCATGATGGAAAACAAATTGCTGTTCTCAGTCTTTGGCAGAAACCTGAAGAACGAGTCGACGATCGGTGGCGACACGCAACTGCCGTTCTTCCCCGGCTCTACATTCTCGCCGTTGAACAAGGGCAGGGTTTACGGTGTGGAATTGCAGTATCGGTATTAAGGTTTAAACTCGCACAAATAAAAAACCCCGCGTAAGCGGGGTTTTTTTTGATCATTACTAACTTGATTCGCGTCGTTTAGTCATCATCGAGCCGGACTATCTGTTTGCCGATATTCCTGCCATTCAGCATATCGATAAATGCAGTAGGCGCATTTTCGATGCCCTCGGCGATTGTTTCCCGATACGTCAACTTGCCCTCGGCAATCCAGCCCGCGGCCTTGCTGATGAATTCAGCACATGCCTTTGGATGGTCGGAAACGATAAACCCTGAAATGGTAAGGCGTTTGCCAATCAGGCTCATCATGCCGCGAGGACCTGGAGCAAGTTTCTCGTCGTTGTAATTGGCGATCATTCCGCATAGTGCGATTCGACCAAAGTTAGCCATATTCCAGATCACCGCTTCAAAAATCTCGCCACCCACATTCTCGAAGCTGACGTCGATACCTTTGGGAGCAACTTCGGCGATACTTGCCGAGATCGACTTGCTGGTCTTGTAATTGAATACATCGTCGTATCCGAATTCAGATTTCAGTATTTCCAGCTTCTCGTCTGATCCTGCACACCCTGCGACATGACAATTGTAAATTTTGGCGATCTGGCCAACGACACTGCCAACAGCGCCGGACGCCGCGGACACAAATACCGATTCGCCTTCCTTCAGTTTTGCGATCTCAGTCAAACCAACCCAGGCGGTCATGCCGGGCATGCCAAGAATGCCGAGATACCAGGACAATGGAACGTCTGTTTTGCTCAACTTGTGCAGACCTTGTCCATTCGATATCGAGAAATTTTCCCAGCCAAGCATGCCGTTAACGTAGTCCCCTTCCGCGAAATCATCATTGCGGCTGGCGACAACCTGCCCCACAACACCGGCCTGCAGGACCTCGCCTATCTGGAAAGGCGGGACGTAGGATTTCGTGTCGTTCATACGCCCGCGCATATACGGGTCCACGGACATGCAAATATTGCGGATAAGAATTTCACCGTCAGCGGGTTCTGCCACGGCTTCTTCGGTCATTTCAAAATGTTCTGGCTTAACCCAGCCTGTGGGCCGGCCAGCCAGTCGAACCTGGCGATTTACTGGATCAGACACTTAAGGGTACTCCTGACAGTGATGGTGAGTGCGTCGGAATTGATTATTATAGAGCTTGCAGAATAACAGGACGTTCAATATTCATGCGACTAAACGCAGATTTTTCGCAAAGGGCGATTAGTACTGAAAGCGCTGCCGAGTGGATCAGGTCGCCTGAGTCGGGTGTCGAGCGCCGCATGCTTGACCGGATCGGAGATGAGGTTGCGCGAGCCACCAGTATTGTCCGATATTTGCCGGGCAGTTCATTTCCCAGGCACAGCCACGAAAAGGGCGAGGAATTCCTGGTCCTGGAAGGCGTATTTTCTGACGAGCTTGGTGCGTACCCGGCAGGGACCTATGTGCGCAACCCTCCCGGTAGCGCGCATAATCCATTCAGTACCGATGGCTGCCGAATACTCGTGAAGCTGAGACAATTTAATGCCGATGACCTGACGCCGGTCGTGATCGATACGAGAGATGGACAGAGCTGGCAGATGGATGAGGCGTCCGGTGGGGACGTCCGAACTTTGTATAGTTTCGGCGACGAGCAGGTATCAATGTTGCGTTTCAAATCTGGGCAGGATATTTCAATAAACGTCGATTACGGCGGGCTTGAGTGGCTGTTGTTAAGCGGATCGTTACGTTTCGACTCGTCGGACTATTCGGCTGAATCCTGGTTTCGGTTTCCGGCAGGCGACAGCTTCAAGATGCACGCGATTGAAGATTGCCGGATCTGGCAAAAAATCGGTCACCTGCCGAGCGACTGATCAAAGCGTTCGATTTTGCAAAGACTTGACTGCAGCTGACGGTACTACATCGTCTAACAATCGGTCGTCGTCTATCAACGAACCAAAGTTTGCCTCCAGCGGTATAACACCTGCCCAGATGGGGATGTTGTAGTCCTCGTCTTCATCTTCCGGCATTGCCGCGGATTCTTTCGCTGAGGCGGCGCTGATATCCAGCGCGATCACGCCCGTCATTTTAACTTCTTTGGAGAGCGGCTCTCGTAGCTCGTCCCATCGGCCGGGCATGCTGTGTTCACTAATGACACGCATCGCAAGCAGTTTGTCTTCTGTCGATTCAACCAACCTGGGGTGGCCGAAAACCGTCACCGACCGATAGCGCATGGACGAATTGAATGCAGAGCGGGCCAGCACCAGGCCGTCGATCAGGGTGACGTTTACGCAAGCCTCATCGTTTTGTTCGAGCAGGCGAATAACCCGCGCCTTTCTGGCGCCATGCAGATAAAGGGTGTCGTCAACGCGTCCGTAAATCATCGGCACGACGACCGCGTTTCCATCCTGGACGAACCCAACCTGGGCAAGCAGACCGGCATCCAGAATTCGATAAATTGTAGCGCGGCCGTAGTCAGCATTTTCACGCAGCTGGCGAACTTTATTCTTTTTGCTGACTGAAAATTGATCGGTCATGGTCACTCCTCGTCGATTTCGCAATCATTACCACATCTTGTACATAATTCGCCTTAGTCCACAAGATGTAGTAGGCTCACGTCCGTACCAACTCGGTACGCACGGAGATGGGGTGTAAAGACAGGCAATATCGGTTTTGGGCACCACGGATGATACGTCGGCGATCGATGTCAGTGTGATACCTCTCATCACCTGCGATGATCAGTCCTTCAAAGGGCAACCGAATCACCTGATGCGGGTATTGTAATAGTGACGGCAGGGCGGGTGCTGAACACTGATGTTCATGCTTGCTCGTACGCCTCAATATTACCGCCTTCTACACCTTCTGCTTAGATGCCGCCCGGTTTTCGGGCGGCATTTTTTACGTTCAGGGATGAACGGGCAGAAAAATTGCTCCTGCATTTTCTGCACTGTGTATGGTGACTCCATCGCAACATCAGGACAGTTACGTGACCGAATCCAATAACAATCAAGAACGCTCGCCTGGTCTTTCGCCGCTCGCCTACACAGAACTGGCACCGGACCAAACCTATCCGCCGTACGTGCCCACCGGCGAGTCCATGCCAGAATTTACTTTGAAGGCCGCCTTTTTCGGCATCCTGTTCGGCATCATTTTTGGCGCCGCAAACGCCTATCTCGGTCTGCGGGTCGGGCTTACGATCAGCACATCCATTCCGGTTGCGGTCATGACCATTGCTGCATTCAAAGCAATGCAATCGATCGGTCATCCAGGGACTATCCTGGAAGCAAACATGTCGCAAACCATCGGTTCAGCTTCAAGCTCGCTTGCCAGCGGCGTGATATTCACTTTGCCGGCGTTGTTTATGTGGGGTGTTGCGCCTGATCTTCTGCAAATGACATTGCTCGCGATGTGTGGCGGAGTGATCGGAATTTTGTTCATGATTCCGTTGCGGCGCTTTCTTATCAAAGGCGAGCACGGACGATTGCCGTACCCGGAAGGCACTGCCTGTGCTGAAGTTCTGGTTGCAAATGAAGTGGGTGGCAAAGCCGCGCGCTACATTTTTTACGGGCTCGGCATTGGCGCCTTGTTCAAATTCCTGACGTCGTGGATAAAGCTGTTGCCGGGGCACGTGTCGACCAGTATTCCGTTCCTGAAAAAGGGCGAACTGGGCATGGATTTGTCAGCGGCCCTGTTTGGCGTCGGTTATATCCTGGGACCGCGAATTGCGTCGGTAATGGTTGGCGGCGGGCTGCTCGCCTGGCTCATCATTATTCCGTCTATTGCCTATTGGGGCGATGCATTTACTGGACCCGTATTCCCGGAAACCGAAGCATTGATCAGGGACATGTCACCCGGACAATTATGGACCCGCTACGTGCGCTATATCGGCGCCGGCGCAGTTGCCACTGCAGGAATCATCACTTTGATTCGCAGCGTTCCGGTTATGGTGCAAAGTTTCAAGATCGGCACCGCCGAGTTGACGCATCGTCTCGACTCGGATGTTCCAGGCACCGCAGTCGAGAGAACCGAAAACGATTTGCCATTGAAGGTGGTGGGCATCGGATTATTGGCAGTCGGCTTAGTGCTCGCATTCGTGCCGCAGGTTCTTGGAAATGTCGGCGGCATAGGCGTTCGAATAGTCGCCGCTGTTTGCGTCGTGATATTTTCGTTTCTGTTCGTAACGGTTGCATCAAGAATTGTCGGCCTGGTCGGCGTTACCAGCAACCCTACCAGTGGCATGACGATCGCGGCTTTGCTTGGCACGTCGGGCGTTTTTCTGGTGATGGGGTGGACGGATCTGACCGGCAAGGCGGCTGCACTAACGGTCGGATGTGTCGTGGCCATTGCTGCGTCCATCGCGGGCGACACATCACAGGATTTAAAAACGGGTTATCTGCTCGGGGCTACGCCGCGACGGCAGCAATTGGGTGAACTAATCGGTGTGCTTACGTCGGCAACATTCGTCTGCTTGTCGGTCTTGTTACTCGCAAACACGTTTGGCTTTGGCGGTCAGGAATTACCGGCGCCACAGGCAACATTGATGAAGCTCGTAATCGACGGCGTTTTGGACCAGCAGTTGCCGTGGGGTTTTGTTGCGATCGGTATAGGTATCGCATTGATCTGTGAGGTCTTAAAAATTCCGTCATTGCCATTTGCCGTTGGTGTTTATCTTCCGGTGTCCACAATGACGCCATTATTCCTCGGCGGCCTGTTGCGCGGCTTCTTCGAACGACGTGCCAGTTCAAAAGAGCAAGCGGCGTCTCACCGTGAGCGTGGCGTGTTACTGGGAAGCGGATTCGTCGGCGGCGAAGGACTGCTCGGTGTGGCAATAGCCGGCACCGCATTCATGACCGGCAAGAAGCCCGACGGCATCGGCACGGGGTGGCTTGGCCCGCACTGGCTGGTAGAAATAGTCGGCCTGATAGCGTTCGGTTTTCTCATCGCCGGGTTCATACGGATGATACGCAAATGATCATCAGAAACGGTTTTCTCATTGTGCTGCTGGCGTGTTTGACTGCGTGTGCCAGTACTCGGCCGGAGGTATTTTATCCGGTCTACATTCAAACCGCCGACGTGCCGGACGCATTTCTGGCCAGTTTCCCCAACACCAGGGCGAAGGTTTATTCTGAAGACAATCGTTCGCGGCGTATGAGCATGAGACTGCAGCTGCCCTCGGACTGGAATTTTGTTGCCGGGGCGGCGCCGAACAAGACGATCGAGATTTATGTCCTGGAGGGCGAGCTTACACTTGGAGAATTCGAGCTCGGGCCAGGCGGGTATGCCTACCTGCCATCGGGATCCATGGGTATTAGCATGTCTTCGGTCGAAGGAGCATTGCTCTTGTACTTTATTGACGATGTGCAGCCAGGCGCCATTATTCAGACACCCATAATCAGCAACAGCAATCTGCTGGAATGGCGTGCTGAGTCGGATGCGATCGAGGCGTTTGGCATATCAACCAAGGAATTGAGATTGGACCCTGGCAGCGGTGCGCGTACCTGGTTATTGAAAGTCGAGCCGGGTGCGGTGCAGGACTGGCAGAAAGCGAGCAACACACAGGAAGGGTTCATGTTATCCGGAGAATATCATCACGTGGAGTGCTCCGACCAAGGGCCTGTTTGGGGTGACTACACAGCCGGCGGGTATTTTCTCAGACCGGCGAATGCCGTTAACGGTGGTCCAGAATCGGTCGCCGCTCAAACAACGGTATGGCTGATGCGCGTCCCGAATCACGCCAGCTACACCAGAAACCTTTATTGCGGTTTGTAGGAGCGGGTCCACACCCGCGATTGAACCCGCGAGCAACCCTGATCGCGCCTGTAGAGGCGCTCCAACACGTCGCGATCTAATGTCCTATTTTTTCTTCAGAAATTTCGTAATCCCAGACCCGAGTTTCATCAATTTCTGCAACGTCGAAGTCGGCACGGCCTGAATTTGTTCATACCAGTCACTCGTTGTCGAAACGAAATCAAGCATATTTTGAATGCGCTCTTTTGTTACTTCATTCGTGTCCTTCTCCGAGCGCACTTCAATTGCGCATTGTTTGAGCATTGTTAACGTCGGATTAAGTTCACGCTGTTTTCTTTGCTCAATGATCACTCGAAACAATTCCCAGACGTCACTCAAGGATTCAAAGTAATCTCGCCGGTCACCAAGAACATGTGTCATCCGCACGAGGCCGTAACTTTGTAACTCGCGAATACTGGTGCTGACGTTGGAGCGAGCTACGGACAGGATTTCCACAATTTCTTCGGCGTGCATGGGTGTGGGTGACAAATACAACAAGGCCTGGATCTGTGCGACAGTTCTGTTCGTTCCCCATCGGGTTCCCATTTCACCCCAATGCAACACGTACTTTTCAACGGCGGGAGAAAGCTTCATGTTTTGGTTTCTCTTGTTTCTGTTTAGACAGAAATTTAAAAAAGATCAGACGCCAAGTCAAACTCCAGGCGATTTCGTCAAAGACAATGCTTAAGGCACGCTGATTCTTGTGTTTTTGCAAATAATCACGACTCGCATCGGCGCGGGCAATCCCTCCACTGTCTTACTGGCATCAGACGGGTCCAGTGCCTCGCTCAGGGACTCGAATGGCATCCACCGGGTCGTGCGTTGCTCGTCAGGGGTGGTAATCGTTTGATCAATTACACGGATGTCTGTAAATCCGGTTTCATCCAGCCACTCCTTCAATCGCCTGATCGTTGGCAGGTGCCAGACGTTTCTCATGCGCGCATAGCGATCGTCAGGAACAATAATTTCGGACGAGTCGCCGGGTATAACCAGGGACTCCAAAACCAGTTCGCCGTCAATGCGCAATGTTCCCTTCAATTGATTCAAGTGCTCAATCGGGTCGCGCTGGTGATAAAGCACACCCATCGAAAAAGCAGTATCAAACAAAGGACCGGATGCAGGCAGCTCATGCAAGCGCAACGGCAGTATATGCACAGGCTCCGGCCGCATAAAATGAGTCAGCGCAGCAAACTGGACCACATACAGCAAGCTAGGGTCGATGCCTAAAACCAGGCGGGCGCCCAGGCCGCGCATTCGCAAAGCGTAGTATCCGTTGCCGCAACCCACATCGAGAATACGTCTGTCAGTCAGCGGCGAAATCGAATTCTCAAGTCGCCGCCACTTCAAGTTCGAGCGCCATTCGGTATCGATCTCAATTCCGGCGATGTCGAACGGTCCCTTGCGCCAGGGGATAAGTTTCAGAAGTTCGTCGCGCGCCTCGCGTTCGGTTTCACCCGGCCAGTTGAAGTGCGACGTGATGACGTCGGTATCTGAATTGAATGTGTGCCTGCCAACGTCGGGCAAGCGACCGAGCGTTTCTTGCCAATCCGACAGATTGCCGTGAGCGGCAACCGACGTTCTTTCCTGGCTTAAGTCAATCAGTCGTGATGTCCATTCGTCCGACGAAAATCCAGCCAGGTCCTCTCGTAGCCGGTCGAAGTCAAACATCATCAGCGAATGGCGATTATCGATATGAAATTGAAATAACGCAGCCACACGCCAACATGGCTGAAGCCGGCATCACTCAGTCGCTGCTTGTGCATGCGTACTGTTTCGGGCACCAGGACGTTGTCGAGGGCGGCACGTTTGCGGCTAATCTCAAGTTCGCTGTATGCATTTCGTCGTTTGAATTCGAAGTGCAGATTCTGCAACGATTTCTCCACCTCTGAATCTTCGTCCACAACTTTCTCTGACAGGACCAGGACGCCGCCCGGCAACATGCCCTCGGCGATGTTCCTGATCATCGCCGGTCTTTCCTCAAGTGGCAAAAACTGCAAGGTGTAATTCATGACAACCATCGAGGCGCGAGTAATGTCCACGTCCTGTATGTTCGCCTCGATTACGGATACCTCGGTTGATCCCGGCTTTTCATCTGCCGCAAGCAGATCCCTGCATCGGCTGACCATGGCCGGCGCATTGTCCACCGCGACTATGCGACACCCGGACACCTTGATATTGCGACGCATCGCCAATGTGGCAGCACCCAGAGAGCATCCCAGGTCGTAGCAACGGCTGCCCGGTTGCACGAGCTCCGCCGCCAGCGTGCCGATCGCCTGAATCGAAGCGGCATAACCCGGAATGGACCGCTTCAGCATATCGGGAAACACCCGGGCGACATCGTCCGTGAATTCAAACGGGGCTGTCTCAGCAGATTCGGGTGCGTAAAGTGTATCTCTGGACATCATTCAGGGCCCGAGGCTCGCAAAAGGAGGGCATTGTATGCGCCGCCCGCATCTATCGCTACTTGCCGTGCGCCACCGGTATGGGACAATCACTCGGTCCAGGGGCCGCACCGACATCATTATGCTGAACAAGATGAAACTACGATTGCACAAAGAGCTCGGCATCCCGGCCGACTACGACTCAACTACAGATATGCCAGCCTACGCCCAGACCGACGACCTGGTGGAAGTCGGGCCAAACCTGGTCGGCCGCATGCAGCGACTCACCCCCACAGCCGCAGCAAAGTGGCAGCAAATGGTCGATGCCGCCACAACAGATGGCATTCGCCTGCTCATCGTGTCCGGCTACCGCAGCTTCGGCTACCAGGCCGACCAGATCCGCAACAAGCTGGACAAGGGCCAATCCATCGAAAAAATACTCGAAGTAAACGCCGCCCCTGGCTATAGCCAGCACCACACCGGAGAGGCAATCGACATAGCGACTCCGGGCAGCCGGCCCCTGACAGAGGAATTCGAAGACTCGGAGGCGTTCGCGTGGCTAACGGAGAATGCTAAAATATACGAGTTTTCAATGACCTATCCGCGTGATAACGCTCTTGGGATTATTTATGAGCCCTGGCACTGGGCTCTTGGTGCTGGTTGAGAGCGCCTTGGACACGACGGTATAACCATTGGGGGATGGCTCCCTGCGGTCCGCTTTATTCCCCCAATGGTTATCCCGACGTATCCAATGCTTCCGGCAGGCTGAAAGCCTGTGAGCACGATCGGATACGTGAGCTGTGCATCTCGAGCCACCAGTAATTATGGGAGAGCCGTGGGTACGCCGGCGAAGCTTTTGAGGGAATAAAGCGGACCGCAGGGAGCCATCCCTCAAAAGTTTTGCCGGTGAACCCACGGCTGTGCTACAAACAGCAACCCCCATGCCAAAAAGCCCCAAGCCAGTGTCAAAAGGCCAAAACGCATCACCCCCGGAGAAGAAAAAAACAGTGACTTAGCTGTTGACAGCCGGACAGGACGATTAGACAATAGCCGGCTTGTGTCCGCGGAGGGGTACTCAAGCGGTCAACGAGGGCAGACTGTAAATCTGCTGGCTTAGCCTACGTAGGTTCGAATCCTACCCCCTCCACCAGAATTTTTTTGACGGTGGACGGTGAAGACAAGTATAGCAGCATTGTTGATTTAACAACGCAGGCTGGTGTTGTTCATTGACTGAGTGCAGGAAAACCGCTGGATACAAAGTTGTTTACAAATAGTTTGCCGATGGGTGGCCGGGTTGGCGGTGGCCTTTTAGGAAGACACACAGAGAAAAAAATTCGGACGGTTTAAATAACAGAAACTGTCGGAATTTTTTGCGCGCCGATAAAAGTGGCGCAAGGCTGTAGATAAGAGATTGCGAAAGGCGGGTGTAGTTCAACGGTAGAACCTCAGCCTTCCAAGCTGATGATGTGGGTTCGATTCCCATCACCCGCTCCAACAGGAAGAAATATGAGGAAGGTAGTGCAGTTGCCTTAAGGGTTATGCCCACATAGCTCAGGGGTAGAGCACTTCCTTGGTAAGGAAGAGGTCCCCGGTTCAAATCCGGGTGTGGGCTCCAGATAATTAAAATAGTATTTAAATTGACGAGAGATTAGGACATGTCGAAAGAAAAATTTGAACGTACAAAGCCCCATGTGAACGTTGGCACGATTGGTCACGTGGATCATGGCAAGACAACGCTGACGGCGGCTCTGACCAAGGTTATGGCGGAGAAGTTTGGTGGTGAGGTCATGGGCTACGATCAGATTGATAATGCGCCCGAAGAGCGCGCGCGCGGCATCACGATCGCGACCGCGCACGTGGAGTATGAGAGTGCAAACCGTCACTACGCGCACGTTGACTGTCCGGGACACGCGGATTACGTGAAGAACATGATTACGGGAGCGGCACAGATGGACGGCGCTATCCTGGTGGTAAGCGCGGCGGACGGCCCGATGCCACAGACCCGCGAGCACATCCTGTTGGCCCGCCAGGTCGGCGTGCCCTACATCGTGGTGTACCTGAACAAGGCCGACCAGGTGGATGACGACGAGTTGCTGGAGCTCGTTGAGATGGAAGTACGAGATCTTCTGTCCACCTACGAGTTCCCGGGTGACGACACGCCGATCATCATCGGATCGGCATTGAAGGCATTTGAAGGTGACACCTCGGAGATCGGTGTTCCGTCCATTGAAAAGCTGATTGACGAGATGGACAGCTACATTCCGGTGCCGGATCGTGCCATTGATGGCGACTTTTTGATGCCGGTAGAGGATGTATTCTCTATCTCGGGTCGTGGCACGGTGGTTACCGGTCGTATTGACCGCGGCATCGTCAAGGTTGGCGACGAGATCGAGATTGTGGGTATTCGTGATACCACGAAGAGCACCTGTACGGGTGTTGAGATGTTCAGGAAGCTGCTGGACGAAGGTCGCGCGGGCGACAACGTTGGCGTCTTGCTTCGTGGCACCAAGCGTGAGGAAGTTGAGCGCGGCCAGGTACTGGCCAAGCCCGGCACGATCACCCCGCACACCAAGTTTGAGGCTGAGATTTACATTTTGACCAAGGAAGAGGGTGGTCGCCACACGCCATTCTTCAAGGGTTATCGTCCGCAGTTTTACTTCCGCACCACCGACGTCACTGGCGCATGTGAATTGCCAGAGGGCACCGAGATGGTGATGCCGGGTGATAACGTACAGATGGTTGTTGACCTGATCGCACCGATTGCGATGGAAGAGGGTCTGCGTTTTGCTATTCGTGAGGGCGGTCGCACTGTTGGTGCGGGTGT
>Ga0114950_10001825_pt1 | contig 16229 bp, 13 predicted proteins | sample N075metaG_FD_83503 | JGI IMG/M metagenome (GOLD analysis project Ga0114950, IMG submission 83503) | Deep subsurface microbial communities from Kermadec Trench to uncover new lineages of life (NeLLi) - N075 metaG | ecosystem: Environmental > Aquatic > Marine > Ocean trench > Sediment | place... | reverse complement strand
TCACGGTTCCCGGCGCGGCATCGACCGCAAGGCGGGCATGTTCGGCGGCGACCGCGCGGGCTTCGCCCTCGATGGCGTCGCCGAGAATTTCGACGGTGTAACCCGCCGCGCGGGCAATATCGGCGGCGGCGGCCAGCGCCATTGAGGGCGCGGCGATAATGTGCGCCGAAGAGTTGGCAAAACAGGGATCGCCCGGTTTGGGGCTTTCGCCATTGTCGGAGTTTCCAGCGGCGGCGAGATGCGCCTGCACGGCCGGCGGCACTGTAATGTTGTAGCGCTCGATGACGGCGCGCGCGTCGGCGAAACTCGTCAGATCGGGCACGGTGGGGCCCGAGGCGATGAGCGCCGGGTCGTCGCCCGGCACGTCGGAGATAATCAGCGCCGCGAGCCGCGCCGGGGCGGCGGCACGGGCCAACCGTCCGCCCTTGATCGCCGAGAGGTGCCGGCGCACGCAGTTCATGGCATCGATCGGCGCGCCGGATTTCAACAGGGCGGCGTTGACCGCCTGCTTGTCGGCAAGGGTCAGACCCGGCGCCGGCAGGGTCAGCAGCGACGAGCCGCCGCCCGAGATCAGGGCGATCACCAGATCGTCGGCGGTGAGGCCGGTGACCAGATCGAGAATGCGTTCGGCGGCGTCGAGCCCGGCGGCGTCGGGCACCGGATGAGCCGCTTCGACGATTTCGATGTGTTCGCACGCCACACCATGGCCGTAGCGGGTCACCACCAGACCGCTGAGCGGTCCCTGCCAGTAGGTTTCCAGAACTTGCGCCATGGCCGCCGAAGCCTTGCCCGCGCCGACCACGATGGTACGGCCCCCCGTGGACAGAGCGGGTGGGGCGGGAAGATGCACCGGCATGCAAAGATAGGGCTGCGCCGCCGCCACGGCGGCGTCGAACATTTGGCGTAACAAGTCGGCGGGGGCCATTTTTCTAAACCGACAACGCCGACTGATCGATACCGAAACGGTCGGCCAGCCAGTCGCACATCAATTCCTGACCGATGGTCGGATTGTCGTGCTGGCAGTGGTCGGCGCCGGTCTCTTCCTCGGTGACGAAGCGCAGCGTCGCGTCGATGCCGGCGCGCGCCGCCCCGTCATGGGCCTTGGTTGCCTGCTCGACACCCAGCACGTCATAGCCGCCATGGACGATGAGATAGGGGCACTGCATCTCGCCGATGACGCCGTCGAGGGTGAACTGCTTCGATTTCTCCTTCACCGCCTCGAAATCCGGACAGCCGAACACCCATGTGAGGTGGCGCACGATCGGCGCGTTTTCGTCGAGATGCTCCCACAATTCGGCCATGTTCCACACCGCGCCGTGCGAGATGCAGGCGGCCAAACGATGCTCGCGGCATGCCGCACGCGCCGCGTAGTAGCCGCCGAGACTGGTGCCGCTGACGGCGATGCGCGCCGGATCGATATCGTCGCGCGCCTCGAGCCAATCGATGCAACGGCCCACCGGCACTACGGTATCGTAGCGGTTGACGATACCCTGGCGGCGCAGGGTGCCGCCCTGGCCCGGCCCGTCGATCGCCAGCACGGCGATGCCCCGCTGCAACGCGCCGCGGGCGACGATGTACCACAGCTCGTCCTTGAACGAATCGAGGCCGCCCATGGCGATCAGCACCGGCTGGCGCGCGCCGCCGACCGGCGAGCGCAGGAAGTAGGCATCGAGATGGGCACCGTCCTCATAAGGGATGCGTACGATCTCCGCCGGCGGCGTTAGCTGCTTCATGAATTTCTGCGAGGCTTCCTCGAGCCGGTCGAAGGTGGCGAGCCGCCGGGGGTCGGTCCCTTCCAGCCAGAATTCGGCGCTGCGGTAGTAGTTGGTGGCGCGCAGCCAGCAATTGCGGGCGGTCTGCGCATGGCCGGCGGCGAACGCCGCATCGCCGCGCTCGTGCGCCCGCTCGGCGGTGATTAGCCACTCGGCGTGCCAACTGTCGAGATCGCCGGGATCGATGCGGCTGCCGGTCTGGAAAACCTCGCTAACCGCGCCGCCGCCTTCCTGGGTCTCGCCGAGAGCGCGGCGGAACTGGTAGGACATCCAGGGGTGCGCCGGCCAGTGGTGCCAGCCATAGGGTTCGTAATGCGGTGTCGTGTCTCCGTCCGCGTGGTGAATAGATGCCTGCTCTTCCATTACTATTGTCCCCCCAAGTGGCCGGCCATCCAGTCGGCGGTTTGCAGCCGGTAGCGGTAGGCGCGGTTGTTGGCGACATGATTGCCGTCCTCGATGACCAGCAGCACCACCGGTCCCGAAACTTCGGCGGCCAGGCGCTCGGCGTCCTTATACGAAATCAGCCGGTCGAGCTTGCCCGTAACAATGAAGATCGGGCAGGTGATCTCTGACGCGACGCCGTCGAGCGACAGTTTGAGCGCCAGCTCGCGCGCCTCCGCCCCGTTCGCCGAATGGGAACGCACGCGGAAGGCATCGCGGGTGAGGTCGGGCAGTGTGTCCCACACCGCGCCCCAGTCATAGGGCCCCGACAATGCAATACAGGCCTTTATGCGTTTTTCGAACGCCGCCGCGCGCGGCGCGTAATAGCCGCCCAGGCTGACCCCCCACAGGCCGACGCGCCCGGCGTCCATATCGCCGCGGGTCTCCACATAGTCGACGACGGCGCCGACTGGCACCTCGTAATCGTGGCGGATGCCGAATTCGTATTCGCCTTCGCCCTGGCCCGGCCCGTCGAAGGTCAGGGTCGCCAGGCCGCGGTCGAGGAACAGGCGTTCATAGGCGCCCATTTCCTCCTTCGAGGAATCGAGCCCCATGGCCAGGATCACCACCGGCGGCGTATCGGCGCCCGGCGGCTTGCGCAGAATGCCGTAGAGCGACTTGCCCTCGTAGGGAATTTCCACCCGCTCGCCGGGCGGGCGCAGATGGGGCAGCGCCAGATTGCGGCACTCGACCGCCTTCATGTGGGTGGCGCGCATTTCCTCGACGTCGTTGACGAACAGGAATTTGGCGAAATGGTAGCAGACACCCGCCGTCGTCAAATGCTCGCCGGCGCTCAAGCCGTAACCGGAATCCAGCGCCTCGCGGCCCATCGCCTCGTGAATGGCGCCGCGCGCCGCCCAGGCCGAACACCAGTCCTCCCAGCGCTCGATGGCGGCGGTCACTTCCTGGAAGTCGGTCAGCGGAATGCCGTTGGCGACGAAGCGCGGCGCCCAATGATTAAGCGCGGCTTCGACACGCGGGTCCTGGGACATGTTTTTCTCCGTGTAACAATTCTCTGGTGAAATTTTTAAGGTGGTTACTGTGCCGCGGCCGCGTTGTGTTGCGGCCATAGGGGTTTTGCCCGGTCGATGACGCCAGCTTTGGTGGCGATGGCGCGGCCGCGCTCGGTGGCTTCCGCGATCACGTCGTCGACATGGGTGAAATTGGTAAAGCGTCCCTCGGACAGCACGGCTTGCCCGTTGATAAATACCGTATGGGCATCGGCGCCGCGCGCGCAGCAGACGAAGTTGGCGATCGGGTTGTGGATCACCTGGATGTGCGGACCGCGCAGGTCGAACACGGCGATGTCGGCGCGCTTGCCGGGCTCCAACGAACCGATCTCATCTTCCATATTGAGCGCCCGGGCGGCGTTGATGGTCGCCATTTCCAGCGAACGCTCCAGCGGCATCACCGTGGGGTCGAGATGGTTGGTGTTTTGCACGAAGGTGCAGGCCTTCATCTGCTCGACGATATCGACCGAGTAATCGACCATCGGGCCATCGGAGCCGAGCCCGCAATTGACGCCGGCCTTGATCAGCCGGACCCACGGCCCGATACCGCCGCCGCGCATGGATTCGGCCGTCGGCGTATAGACCGCGTGGCAGCCGGCCTCGGCCATGTGGGCGATGTCGGTATCGTTGACATTGATGGCGTGGATCAGCAGCCAATGGCGGTCGAGCAAGCCCATCTGCACCAGATAGCGCACGTCGGTGCGCCCGGTCTGGCGCAAGAAATGCAAATAGCCGGTCTCCATCGACAGGGTGCCGCCGGCGGTGTGGTTGGTGATCTGCAAATCCTTATCGACGGCCAGCCGGTAGCCGGTCTCGACCAATTCGTCAGAGCTCATACCTGCGGCCAGCCAGTGGGCGTTCGATTCGATGGCCAGCGCCATGCGCACCAGCCCCTCGTTGGCGCCGTTCCAGGTATCGACGAGCTCGCCGATATAGTCCGCCGCGTCGGCGGCGTTATGGGGATGCTCGGGATTGGCCGGGGTCTGGCAGCGGAAGTCCTTGGCGAAGACCTGGCGGAAGCCGATCTCGGCCATCGGTTCGACGGTCGCCGCGACTTCCTCGGCCATGGTCGTGGTCACCGAATGGTTGAGGCAGCAGGTGGTGCCGGTGCGCACCATCTCCAGCGCCGCCAGATAGGCCGAGGCGCGCAAATCGCCGGCGGTCATCTCGGCGGCGCAGGGCAGCAGCAGGCCGCTGACCCATTCCTCGAGCAGCATGCCCGGCGCCAGCCCCTTGAACAGATTGTACCAATGGTGCTGGTGCAGGTTGATCAGGCCGGGCAGCACGATCATGCCGGTGGCGTCGAGGCGTTCGTCGAAAGGGCCGTCGGGAGTCGTACCGTTAGGGCCGACGGCTTCTATGCTTCCATCGCCGCCGACCACGACATAGCCGCCGTCGAACACGTCGCGGCCGGCATTCATGGTCACCACGTGACCGTTTTCGATCAGCTTACGCATTGTCTCCCCCTACATCCGCGCATTATTTAGCGAAGGTCACGTCGTGACGCCGGTTGGTTTCTTCCAGCCGTTCCATCATGTCCGGGCCGAATCCGGCGCCGCCCTGGCCCATCGCGTCGATTTCCTGGAAATAGCGGTCCTGTCCGCCGGGTAGGCTCCAATCGAGCATCTTCGCCGGAGTGTCGCCGATATTCTTGAACGTGTGGACCGTGTTCGCCGGCGCGAACACCATGGTGCCCGGCCCGATGATCCGGGTCTCGCCGGCGATGGTCATTTCGTAGGTGCCTTCGACGACGAAGAAATATTCGGCTTGGCCGGCGTGGCTGTGCGGCGGCGGCCCCTCGCCCGGCCCGTGCATCACCAAAAGCGCGGACAGCGCGCCGCCGGTGTCCTCGGTGCGCAGCATGATCTTCGCCGGGGTGCCGAACGGCTTGATTTCCTCGGCCTCTTCGAAGGTCGTGATTCGCGGCTGCAGGTCGGTGTCGCTCATATCTGTCGCTCCGAATTTTCGGCAGTAGGAAAATTATTCTCGCGCCGATTACACGCCATGACAATGCCAGTAACTGATAGCCGCTATGCATCATCGCTGTGGCGGGGCCGGACCGGCAATGATAGCGTCTGCGCTCAGAGGAGAGAGCATGGACCAGAGGCTATTACCGACGGCGCCCGTCGGCAGCTATCCGCAACCCGATTGGCTGATCGACCGCTCGCAATTGCTCGGTCACGGGCCGCCGCGCGTGCGCGCCCGCGATATTTGGCGCATACCCGACGAAAATCTGGAAGCGGCGCAGGACGACGCCACCATCGTCGCCGTCCGCGATATGGAGCGCGCCGGCCTCGATATCGTCACCGATGGCGAGATTCGCCGCGAAAGTTACTCCAACCGCTTCGCCACCGCGCTCGACGGGGTCGATATCGACACCCCCGGCGAGGTCATCAACCGCAGCGGTGGAAAAACCATCGTGCCGCGCGTCACCGGGCCCATTCGCCGCGCCCGGCTGGTGCAAGTGCGCGACGTGGAATTTCTGCGCGGCATCACCGACCGGAAAATCAAGATCACCATGCCGGGCCCCTTCACCATGAGCGTGCAGGTGGTGGACGAGCATTACGGCGACGAGGAAGCGCTGGCGATGGCCTATGCCGACGCCGTCAACGAGGAAGTGCGCGAGCTGTTCGCCGCCGGCGCCGATATCGTTCAACTCGACGAGCCGTGGATGCAGGCGCGCCCCGAGCAGGCGAAGCGGATCGCCGTGAAGGCGATCAACCGGGCATTGGACGGCGCCACCGGCGCCACCGCGCTGCATATGTGTTTCGGCTACGCCAATATGGTCAAGGACAAACCCAGCGGTTATTCGTTCCTGCCCGAACTGGACGCCACCACCGCCGATCAGATTTCCATCGAGGCGGCGCAACCCAACCTCGACCTGTCCATTCTGGAGGCGCTGCCCTCGAAAACGATTATGGTCGGCGTGCTCGACATGGCCGGCGAACAGGCCGAAACGCCGGACCTGGTCGCTGCGCGCATCCGCGCGGCGCTGGAATATGCTCCGCCCGAGCGTGTGATCGTCGCGCCCGATTGCGGTATGAAATATTTGTCGCGCGAACTGGCGTTTGCCAAACTTTCGGCAATGGTCGAAGGCGCCGAAATCGTGCGCCGGGAAATCTCAAGCTAACTCGAACATAATTCAACTAAGGGGGAGAACAACATGATCTACGAAGCCCGAACCTACCGGCTCAAGCCACGCTCGATGCCGGGTTTCATTGAGGCGTTTGGTAATGCCTACGATTACCGCAAGGAGTTCTCTCCCTTGTCGGCGTTTTTCTATTCCGAGATCGGTCCGCTGAATGAAGTGATTCATATCTGGCCCTATGAGAATTTAGCCGAGCGCGACCGCATCCGCGGCGAGGCCGCCGCCCCCGGCAAGTGGCCGCCGCAGGCGCCGGAACGGCCGCTCCACATGCAATCGGAGATATTCGTGCCGTTCCCGTTTATCGGCGACTTCGCCAGCGGCAAGGTCGGCCCGATCTTCGAATGGCGCAGCTATATGATCGCCCCCGGCATGATGCCCGGCGTGATGGAAGGCTGGGAAGCGGCGATCGAAGAGCGCCAAAAACTGTCGCCGGTGGTCATGGCGATGCACACCGAAATCGGCGAGCTCAACAAATTCGTCCATATCTGGGCCTATGAAAGCCTCGACCACCGCCGGGATGTGCGCGCCGAAGCGATGAAATCTGGCATCTGGCCGCCCGCCGGATCGCCCAAGGGCGCAATCGTCGAGCAGGAGAACAAAATTCTGCTAGCCGCGCCGTTCTCGCCGCTTCAGTAGGGGTGTTCGTCCCACTTTTCACCGGGGATGGGGAGTGGGACGGTCTTCCCGATGTTGTGGGATGACCGTTTCATGGGGCGATACCCACTGTTTTAATGAGTAATATTCAATAGTGGGAAATATCCCACCATTGGAGAAATTACCGATATTGGGATTTTTTGATTGACCACCCACCTGGTGTTGTCCTTATTTAAGGTATGGAAGATCACCAGACCCTTATCGATGAAATTGAGAAATTCTGCCGCACGCGGACCATCGCGGAGACGACTTTTGGCCGCATGGCGGTCAATGACGGCAAATTCGTTGGCCGCTTACGCTCTGGCAAAGGCGTGACGACGCGCACGCTAAAGCGCGTGCGCGACTTCATGGAAGCGGACGACACGCTGTCCGCACCCGAGCAGTTGGCCCCCGCCGGCGCTTCCACGGGAACACTGGCCATCGGCCTCAATGGGGGGCAGTCCGCCGGACAGACGCCCGCACAATCATCCGAACCAACACCGGAGAGCGTCAACAGCAAGCGTGCGTTCCGGTTCTACGACAACCGGCAGAAATATCTGACCTTCGTCAATACCTGCAGCGAAAAGTGGGTGGTGGCCGAACGCGTCGGCATGGAACTGGCGCAGCTCCATCCGCGCCCGCCGGCGCTACGGATTTTCGACGCTGGCATGGGCGACGGCACCGTGCTGGCGCGGGTGATGCGCGATGTGCACCGGCGGTTTCCGAACGTGCCGCTGTTCGTGGTCGGCAAAGAGATAAGCCTTGAGGATGCGCGGCTCAGTCTGGAGAAAATGTCCGACCGGTTTTTCGAGCATCCGGCGACGGTGCTGGTGGTCACCAACCTCAATTACAGCGAGGCGCCCTGGCTGATGCCGGGTAGCGTGTCCGCCGCCGCCGCGCTGAACTGGCACGAAGTGGCGCTGCGCGGATCGACCGCCTACGAATTCGACGAGCAGATCAGGGATCTGCAAGATACCCTCAGCGATGGCTGGCGGGTGCGTACGTCGGAGAAAACCGGCAATCCGCTGTATGAACGGCCGTCGGTGCTGGTGCTCTACCGCGAAGACCACCGGTTCATCGTCGACCCCATCCTGCCCCGACCCGGTCATAACCAGAGCGGTTATGACCTCGTCATCGCCTCGCAGCCCTACCGCGCCAGTTCCAGCGTCGAATTCAAGGCGCAAAAAGTGTTGGCGCCGCTGGCGCGCGCGCTGGCCCCGGGCGGGCGCATGCTGGGTATCCATTCCCACGGCCGCGATCCGGGCCGTGACATCATTCAGAAAATCTGGCCGGGACGCGAGCTGGGCCAGGTCGGCCGGCACGAGCTGTTGAAGGCATTGAAGGCGGAGATCGGCAATAGCGAGCGCGACCTGCGCTACAACGCGTACGCCGATGCGCGGTCGCTGTTTCGCTATGACATGCACACGCTGCCGACCGAGATCGACGTCAGCATCGGCACCTCGACCCTGTTCGCGGCGTGGAATGCGGCGATCTACGTCTATCAAATCGAAGACGATCTGCTGTCCGAGGCGATGTCGGATTCACGTTACCTGGAGGCGACTCAGAGCGTCCTGCAGGAACATGGAGGGCTGTGGTTTGTCGACGAATCTTTTGTCGTTTCCCGCAAGCGGGACTAGCGCCATGGCGCCACCGGAGACCACTGCCATCTCACCGCCCGTCAGTAGCGCCCTGGTGCGCACGCTGCTGGCCGGCGAGTTTGCCGTGACCGCCGAAATCGTACCGCTGCTGTCGAGCAACCCCGAATCGCTGACCGGTAAGGCAAAGCCTCTGCTTGGCTTGGTCGATGCGCTCAACGTCACCGATGGCGCCGGCGCGCGCTCGCACCTGTCGAGCCTGGTGGCCGCCGGCCTGCTGGTGCGGGACGGCCACGAGCCGGTGTTGCAATTCACCACCCGCGACCGCAACCGCCTGGCCCTGCAAAGCGATATCCTGGGCGCTGCTGCGCTCGGCATCCATAATATTTTGATCCTCGGCGGCGACGATCCCAAGGCCGGCGATCAGCCCGATACTAAAGCGGTGTTCGATCTGGAAAGTGGCGAGTTCATCGCCATGGTGCGCGCGATGGGCGACCCTGGGCGGTTGCCTTCGGGCCGCGAGATCGATGCGCCGCCGAAGCTGTTCATCGGCGCCGCTGATACGCCGATCGACCCGCCCGCCGATTGGACGCCCGACCGTCTGGCGTCGAAGGCCGATGCCGGGGCGCAGTTCGTACAAACCCAGTTCTGCTACGATATCGATATCGTGCGCCGCTATATGGCGCGGCTGGGCGAGGCGGGTCTCACCGACCGGCTGTTCATTCTGCTCGGCACCGGCCCCATCGCCTCGGCGAAATCGGCCCGCTGGATGGTGAAAAACCTGTGGGGGGTGATCATCCCCGATGGGGTTATCGACAGGCTTGAGGGCGCCGCCGACCAAAAGGCCGAGGGCCGAAAGATCTGCGCCGACTATATCGAGCAGGTGCGCGAAATCGACGGCGTCGCCGGCGTTCATGTCATGGCGATCAATCAGGACGAGGCGATCCCGGAAATTCTGGCGGCGGCGCGGGTGGGGCCTGCCCACCGCGGCGCGGGGAGCCGACCGGCCAGTTCTTGACGGCGGTCCGCTACGGCCCCTACATCGACTGCGCTTGGTGGTGTAAAATACAATCACAGCAATGTGGCCCCAATTTCAGTAACATCTGCTAGGGCCTCCAGGGAGAGACAGTCATGCCTGCTCGAATTAACCCGCCATTTCACGCCGACCATGTGGGTAGCTTGCTGCGGCCCGCCCGCCTGCACGAGGCCCGCGCCAAGGCTGCCTCGGGAGACATATCGGCCGACGATCTGCGCGAAGTCGAGGACGCATGCATCCGCGACGTGGTGGCGCTGCAGGAAGACGCCGGATTGCAGGTGATCACCGATGGCGAATTCCGCCGCACCTATTGGCATTTCGATTTCTTGTGCGGTTTCGATGGTTTCGAGTTAGGCAAGCCCCTCGACATGGGCACCTTCAAGGGCGCCTCCGAGCCGGTGCCGTCGGCGCAGATCACGGCCAAGCTGGAGCGCTCGAAGCCGATCATGGTCGACCACTACACCTACGTCGCCGGGCTCACCGGCCGCACGGCGAAGATTTCCGTGCCGGGCCCCAGCATGGTGCATTTCCGCGCCGGCCGCGCCGGTATCAGCGAAGAGGTCTATCCCGACCTCGAACCGTTCTGGGATGATTTGACCGCCGCCTACCGCGCCGAATTGGGCGATATGGCGGCTAACGGCGCGACCTATATCCAGATCGACGATATCAGCTACGCCTATCTGTGCGACGCCGACATACGCGCCAATCTGGTGAGCAAGGGCGAGGACCCGGATGCGCTGGCGCTGACCTACGCCAACGCGCTCAACGATTCGATCCGCGATCTGCCCGATCATGTGACCACGGCGATCCACATTTGCCGCGGCAACTTCCAGAGCACCTGGGCGGCCAGCGGCGGCTACGAGCCGGTGGCCGAGCGGGTCTTCAATACCGTCAAGGTCGACGCCCTGTTCATGGAATACGACAGCGAGCGGGCCGGCGGGTTCGAACCCCTGCGTTTCATGCCCAACGACAAGGTGGTGGTGCTCGGCCTGGTCACCTCCAAAACGCCGGAGTTGGAGAGCAAGGACGATTTGAAGCGCCGCATCGACGAAGCCGCGAAATATGTCGATATGGAAAGATTGTGCCTTAGCCCCCAGTGCGGCTTCTCATCGACCCACCACGGCAATAAGATCAGCGAACAAGATGAGATCGCGAAGTTGCGTCTGGTTGTTGAAGTCGCCGATGAAGTGTGGGGGTCATAGGGGTTCGCTCCTGAATACCTCCGCCCGTCGCAAATGGGAGGGGGAATAAATGAATCTCATAAATGGCAGCGAGGCGTTTCTCGGCCTTCTGAAGGACGAGGGCGTGACCCATGTGTTCGGCAATCCGGGTACCACCGAATTGCCGATCATGAACGCCATGACGAACCATCTCGATCTAACCTATGTGTTGGGCCTGCAGGAATCGCTGGTTGTCGCCATGGCCGACGGCTACACCCGCGCCAGCGGTGAGCTGACGGCGTGTAACGTCCATGTGGCGCCGGGCCTGGGCAACGCCATGGGCGCGATCTACAACGCGCGCTTCACCGGCACGCCGATCATCGTCACCGCCGGCCAGCAGGAACAGGGCCACGGCCTGACCGAGCCGCTGCTCTACGACCCGCTGGTGCCGATCGCCACGCCGCTGGTCAAATGGGCGACCGAGATTACCCGGTTAGAAGACATGCCGCGCATCGTGCGCCGCGCCGCCAAGATCGCCACCACGCCGGCGACCGGGCCGGTGTTCCTGTCCCTGCCGGGCGATGTGCTGAACGACGAGAAGGGCATCGAGCTGGGCCAACGCACCCGCGTCGATACGCGCGTGCGGCCGTCCGACGAGGGCCTCGAGGTACTGGCGGCGCGACTTCTGGAAGCCAAAGCGCCGGTGTTGTTGGTCGGCAACGAGGTGGTGACGTCGAATGCGTTCGCCGAAGTGGCGCGGTTCGCCGAAGCGCTGGGAGCGCCGGCCTATCAGCAGACGACGACCTATGGCTCGCACTTTCCCTCCGAACACCCCGCCTTCATGGGCGCGCTGACGCGCATCCAGAAAGACGTGCGCGCCGTCCTCGATGCCTACGATCTGCTGGTGGTGATCGGCGCCGACGTGCTGCGCATGTCGGTATGGAGCGAGATCGACCCGCTGCCGGAGGGCCTGGCGATCGTGCAGATCGGCCTCGAAGATTGGGAGATGGGCAAGAACTACGCCGCCGAAATCGCCCTGCGCGCCGATGTGCGCGAAACGCTCGCGGCGCTGGTGCCGGTGCTCACGGAAAAGGGCGGGCCATTCCACGCAACGGCGGCGCAAGCGCGCCTCGACGCGGTCAAGGACCGCAACTGGAGTGCCTTACGCGTTCAGCGCAGCGAGACCGCACTGGCCAAACAGGGTACTGTGCCCATCGACGGCGACTGGCTGATGATGGACATCTGCAACGCGCTGCCCGAGGACGCCATCGTCGTCAACGAGGGGCTGACCACGGCGTGGAACTTGCTGCAATTCCTGCCGTTCCGCGACCGCTATAATTTCCATTCCTTCGCCAGCGGCGGCATTGGCTGGGCCTTGCCGGCGGCGGTCGGCATCCAATTGGCCCAGCCCAACCGTCCGGTGGTGGCGCTGGTCGGCGACGGTAGCGCCATGTATTCGATCCAGGCGCTGTGGACGGCGGCGAACATGAATGCGCCGGTCACCTATGTGATCCTCAACAATCAGGGCTACCGCATCATCAAACAGCGGCTGAAGGCTTTCCACGGCAACGAAACCTTCATCGGCATGGATTTCACCGATCCGCCGCTCGACTTCGTCGGGCTGGCGCAATCGATGGGCGTGCCGGCCCAGCGCATCACCGAGCCCGGCGCCGTGCGGCCGGCGCTCGAGGCGGCGATGGCCAGCGGCGGGCCGAACTTACTCGACATCATGGTCGACCGGTCGGTCTAGATTCGACGCCAGGAGGAGAAGGGATGAGCTACGAACACATTATTTTCGATGTTACCGACAATATTGCCGTCATCACTCTGAACCGGCCCGACGACGCCAACGCCATCCACCAGCCCATGGTCGATGAGTTGGCCGACATCGCCGTGCGCTGCTACCGCGACAAGGAGGTCCGCGCCGTGGTGCTGACCGGCGCCGGCAAGATGTTCTGCGGCGGCGGCGACCTCAAGACGTTCCACGAATTGGGCGGCGGCGCGGCGGACTATGTCGACCGCACGGCGACCGTGCTGCACCACGCGATTTCGCGCTTTTCCCGCATGGACGCGCCGGTGGTGATGGCGATCAACGGCACGGCGGCGGGCGGCGGGTTCAGCCTGGCCCTGGCCGGCGACTATGTGATCGCCGCCGACAGCGCCAAGTTCATCTCCGCCTACACCGCCTCGGGCCTGACACCCGACGGCAGCTCGACCTATTACCTGGCCAAGCATATCGGGCTGTTGCGCGCCAAGGAGATGATCCTCACCAACCGTCTGCTGAGCGCCGAGGAGGCCTGCGACTGGGGCCTGGTCAACAGGGTGGTGCCTGCCGACGAGCTCATGGACGCGGCGATGGAATTGGCGCGCACCTTCGCCGCCGGGCCGACCAAGGCCTACGGCATCGCCAAGAACCTGCTGACCACCGCCTATTCGGAAAGCCTCGAATCCCAGCTCGACGCCGAGAGCCGCGGCATCGCGGTGACCATGGCCAGCCGCGACGGCCGCCACGGCATCGAGAGTTTCTTGAATAAGAAAAAGCCCGAATTCACCGGCGAGTGAACCAACAAGAACAGCCAGCCATGGATTTCACCTTCAACCAAGACCAGGAAGCGGTTCGCGACGCCATCGAAAAGCTGTGCGCCAAGTACGAACCCGAATACTGGCGGCGCTGCGACAGCGAGGGCGAATTTCCCGAAGCGTTCGTGCGCGACGTCGCCGACGGCGGCTGGCTCGGCATCGCCATGCCGGAAGAATTCGGCGGCGCCGGGCTCGGCGTGGTCGAGGCGTCGCTGATGATGCAGACCATCGCGCGCTCGGGCGCCGCCTTCACCGGCGCGTCGGCGGTGCATATCAACATCTTCGGGCCCATGCCCCTGGTCGCTTTCGGCACCCAGGCGCAGAAGGAGCGCGCACTGCCGCCGCTGATCGCCGGCACGGACCGCACCTGCTTCGGCGTCACCGAGCCCAATGTCGGTCTCGACACGACCCGGGTCGAAACCAGGGCCGAACGCAGCGGCAACAGCTATGTGGTGCACGGCCATAAGGCGTGGACGACAATGGCGCAGAAGGCCAACAAGATCCTGCTGCTGGCGCGCACCACGCCGATCGAGGAGTGCAAGAAGCCGGCCGACGGGTTGTCGCTGTTCTACACCGACCTCGACCGCGACTATGTGGAAATCCGTGAGATCGAGAAGATGGGGCGCAAGGCGGTCGACAGCAACGCGGTGTTTTTCGACGGCCTGCCGGTGCCCGCCGACGATCTCATCGGCGAAGAAGGCAGGGGCTTCCGCTATCTGCTGCACGGCCTCAACCCCGAACGCATCCTGATCGGCGCCGAGGCCGTCGGGGTCGGGCAGGTGGCCCTGAAGCGCGCCACCGAATATGCCAAGGAGCGCGTCGTGTTCGGCCGGCCGATCGGCCAGAACCAGGCAATCCAGCATCCGCTGGCGAAATGCTGGGTCGAGCTCGAGGCGGCGAACCTGATGTGCTTCAAGGCGGCGTCGCTCTACGATGCCGGCGAGCCGTGCGCCGCCGAGGCCAACGCGGCGAAATATCTCGGCGCCGAGACCGCGTTCCGCGCCTGCGAGACCGCCGTCATGTCCCATGGCGGCATGGGCTACGCCAAGGAATACGATGTCGAGCGGTTCTTGCGAGAAATTTTCATCGCCCGCATCGCCCCGGTCAGCCGCGAGATGATCCTGAACTATATCGGCGAGCACGTGCTGGGGCTGCCCAAATCCTATTGAGCCCGCGCTGCCGTTATGCCCGGCGGCGTCACTTGGCCAATGCGGGTTGCCACATGGCGATACCGCCCCGGAGGCAACCCCCATCCGGCACAAACAAATTAACGCGAAGCGGTCCCGCGCTTATGCAATTATAACGTGAGTGCTGGCTCAGAAGGACGGATGAAGGCGTAACCCACCGCTTTTTCGATGTGTTTTCCTAGCACTTCGGCTGTTACCGGCTTGGTCAGGACCTCCATGGCGCCCACTTGTTTGGAGACTTCGTGGAGCAGCTTATCCAGATCGCCGGTTAGCATCAGGATCGGGACGTGGTGATTTCGCAGATTTTTGTCGCTTCGGACACTGTTACAAAACTGCATACCGTCCATCTCATCCATATGCAGATCGCAGATGACGACGTCAGGAAATTCGATATCCGGCGCACGCAAGTAGGCCAGGGCGACTTTGCCATTTTCGGCTTCGGCGATGTTTTCGATGCCGACCTTGTGCAGCAAATTTCTGATGATGGACCGCATCGATCTGTGGTCGTCTATCACCAATACGCGCAGCGGATTATGGCTAACGTCTGTCACTTCAACTCCTTTAGTTAGAATATCTGCTATTTATCTGTGAATAATGTACGTATTTTTCCAACATATATAAGTAATATTTCTTATTACAGGCCTATAGAACTGAATATAAATCTATTATTACGTATAATTTACTATATTTTTAATTTATATTACGAAGAATTTCTTGAAATTTTTATGAATACTCTCTTTGAGGGGCCGTTGCGTCTGGCTCGACAGCGGTGTCCATCTGGCGCCCGACGGTGATTGCCGCCGCCGGTGCAGGGCCGTACGCTGCTGCGCGAGATTTTACGAAACCCCAGGAGCGCCCCGACATGTCCAACGCCGAGACTGATCTCGAGACCGGTTTCCAGGCCCGTTTCGGAATGGAGGCGCCGGCGAATTACACCGCGGAGATTGCGAACGCGGACCGGACTGCTGACGCCGCCGGCGCGTTGTCGCGCATTCTCGCGCGCCGCAGTTGTCGGCGGTTTACCGGTCGGCCGGTCTCCGACGCGCTGCGCGCCACGCTGCTGGCCTGCGCCCAGTCGGCCCCGGCGAAGTCCGATCTGCAGCAATATTCCATCCTCGATATCCGCGATCCGGCGAAAAAATCCTCGCTGGCCGGGTTGTGCGATACCGCGTGGATGGCCGATGCGCCGGTGCTGCTGGTGTTCTGTGGCGACCTGCGCCGGGCCCAACGTGTGTGCGAAATGCGCGGTCACGCCTATGCGCAGAACAGTCTCGATAGTTTCATGAACGCGGCGGTCGATGCGGCGCTGGCGATGCAGGCCATGATCCTGGCCACCGAAGCGGTGGGGCTGGGCTGCTGCTGCATCAGCCAGGTGCGCAAGCGCCTGCCGGAGACGGCGGAACTGCTCGGACTGCCGGACGGTGTCTTTCCCATAGCTGGGCTGGCGGCGGGATGGCCGGACGAGGCGCGCGTTGTTACCTACCGTCTACCGCCGTCGATCGTGGTCCACTGCGACACTTATAGCGATAGCGATCTTGGCGCCGAAATCGATGCCTACGACCGGCGCCGCCACGCGGCGCGGCCGCTGGCCACTCAGATCAAGCCGGAAAAATTCGGCACGGCGGATTTCTATGGCTGGTCGGAGAACGCCGCGCGCCGTCTCGCGG
>Ga0114950_10001824_pt1 | contig 16229 bp, 16 predicted proteins | sample N075metaG_FD_83503 | JGI IMG/M metagenome (GOLD analysis project Ga0114950, IMG submission 83503) | Deep subsurface microbial communities from Kermadec Trench to uncover new lineages of life (NeLLi) - N075 metaG | ecosystem: Environmental > Aquatic > Marine > Ocean trench > Sediment | place... | reverse complement strand
TTGGCACCGCTATTATCTGCTACTTTAAGTCTTGATTCTTGTTGTATCATGATTACTTAGCTCTTTCTAATATTTCCACCAATCTCCATCGTTTGTTTTTACTCAACGGGCGTGTTTCCATGATCTTAACAGTATCTCCGATACCACAATCATTTTTCTCATCGTGAGCGGCAAACTTCTTAGACTTGTTCATGAACTTACCATAAACAGGGTGCTTAATTTTTCTGTTGACAGTTACGGTAATGGTTTTATCCATTTTGTTGCTTACAACAACACCTACTCTTTCTTTTCTTAAATTCCTTGCTTCCATGATCTTATTTCTCAAGCTGTTTTTGACGAAGAGCTGTTTTTAATCTTGCTATCATCTTACGGGTAGCCCTTAATTTCATAGGGTTTTCTATAGGAGATATGGCATGCGCAAACCTAAGTTTTTGCATCGCTTCTTTTTCGCTCACAATTTTTTGTGATAGCTCCTCAAATGTCAATGCTCTTATTTCTGAATTCTTCATGACTCATCTTCAATATAATCGGCGCGAACACTAAACTTTGTTTGAATTGGTAACTTCTGCTGAGCCAATCGCATAGCTTCTTTTGCCGTAGCCCGGTCAACACCACCTGCCTCAAACATAATAGTACCGGGTCTTACAACTGCTACCCAATATTCAGGAGCACCTTTACCCTTACCCATCCTTACTTCGGCAGGCTTCTTGGTAATCGGTTTGTCCGGAAAAATGCGTATCCAAACCTGTCCCTGACGTTTCATGGCCCTGGTCATTGCGATACGGGCAGCTTCTATCTGACGGCTGGTGATCCATCCACCTTCAAGTGATTTAATTGCAAAAGCACCGAAAGCGATGGTATGCCCTCTTTGCGCCAGGCCTTTAACACGGCCTTTTTGCATCTTTCTAAATTTAGTTCTTTTCGGTTGTAACATATTCTTATTACTTAAGCATTGGCAGCGCCATAGCTTTTATACATTTATCTTCTTCGGTCTTCGTTTCTTGCGCCTCCTCTAGGTGCACCACCACGATTGGCACCACCACGCCCACCGCCTCGTTGGGCGCCTCCACGTTGTGGTCCTCCGATATTTGGTGACAAATCTCGTTTACCATAAACTTCACCGGAGAATAACCAAACTTTAATACCAATAACACCATAGACAGTATTGGCTTCAGAAACAGCATAATCTATATCTGCTCTAAGTGTATGCAAGGGTATTCTTCCTTCTTTATACTGCTCAGTTCTTGCCATTTCAGCACCGCCCAGCCTTCCCGAAACTTTGATTTTAATACCCTGAGCACCCACGCGCATGGCTGAAGCAATTGCTTGTTTCATTGCCCGTCGGTATGAAATTCTAGCCCTTAACTGCTGGGCAATTGACTCACCCACTAATTTAGCATCAAGCTCAGGTCTTTTGATTTCAAAAATATTTATTTGAACATCCATACCACTCAACCGCTTTAATTCCTCTTTAATCAAATCAACTTCAGAACCTCCTTTGCCAATAACAACCCCAGGACGGGCAGTATGAATAGTGAGGGTGATTCTTTTAATAGTACGTTCTATAATAATTTTAGAAATACCACCTTTTGGGATACGGGCTAAAACATACTTGCGAATCTTCTGGTCTTCTACTAGTTTCTCAGCGAAGTTGTCGCCTCCATACCAGTTCGATTCCCATCCTTTAATGATACCAAGCCTAAATCCTATTGGGTTTACTTTTTGTCCCATCTCTATTCTTTGTTATCAGTTTCTACAGCAGCTACCTCACTGGTAGCAGGAATTCTACTATCGATTACCAGGGTAACATGGTTAGATCTCTTACGGATACGATGAGCCCTTCCTTGTGGAGCCGGTCGTAATCGCTTTAGCATTCTGCCACTGTCTACTGCAATTGTTTTAATATATAAATCCGCTTCTTCAATTTTAGCATCTTCATTTGCTATCTGCCAATTAGAAATTGCACTTAAAAGAAGTTTTTCTAATTTGGCAGCACCCACCTTAGGTTCAAATTTTAAAATGCTAAGAGCCTTTACAACTCTTTCGCCACGAATCAAGTCAGCCACAAAACGCATTTTGCGTGGTGAGGTTGGTACATTTTTTAATCTTGCTACGGCTTCCATAATTATCTTCTGCCTTTATCTTTTTTAGAAACATGGCCTCGGTAGTTGCGTGTAGGGGCAAATTCACCCAGCTTGTGCCCAACCATGTTTTCAGTAACATACACCGGGATAAACTTATTGCCGTTATGAACCGCGAAAGTGTGTCCTACAAAATCAGGAGAAATCATCGATCTTCTTGACCATGTTTTTATCACTGATTTCTTAGTAGATTCACTCATTACCTCAACTTTCTTTTCAAGTCTGAAATCAATGTACGGTCCTTTTTTTAGCGATCTAGCCATTATTTCCTCTTACTTATTATAAATCTATCTGAATATTTCTTCTTTGACCTGGTTTTGAAGCCTTTGGCAAGTACACCAGTTCTTGATCTTGGATGACCACCAGATGCCCGGCCTTCACCACCACCCATTGGGTGATCAACAGGGTTCATAGCCACGCCTCTAACACGAGGTCTTCTGCCTTTCCATCTGGCTCTACCTGCTTTACCCAGTCGAACATTCATATGGTCGGAATTACCGACAGCGCCAATGGTTGCCATACATGTAACCAGTACCATTCTCATTTCACCAGAAGGTAACTTAAGGGTAGCATATTTACCATCGCGGGCCAGCACCTGTGCATACGAACCGGCACTACGAGCCATGGCCGCTCCCTTGCCTGGTTTCAACTCAATATTATGAACAATTGTACCCAAGGGAATTTTAGATAAGAAAAGAGCGTTACCAACTTCAGGCACGGCTTTCTCACCAGAGAGAACTGTTTGACCAACTTTTAAGCCTTCAGGAGCAATAATATATGTCTTATCTCCATCGGCATAATATAAAAGTGCTACACGTGAAGAACGTGTAGGATCATACTCAATACTTTTCACAGTAGCAGGTACATCAAGCTTCTTCCTTTTAAAATCTACTAGTCTAAGCTTCTTTTTATGACCACCACCGATATTCCTGACAGTCATCTTACCTGTGTCATTCCTGCCACCTGTACGTTTCACCAATTTTACCAGCGATTTCTCCGGTTTTGATGCGGTTAATTCATCAAATGCCGGTGCCACCCTAAATCGGGTTCCCGGGGTTATTGGTCTTAATTTCTTTACTGCCATTATCTATCCTCTTTATATGCCGCTGTAGAAGTCAATCACTTCGCCTTCGGCAACAGTAACAATCGCTTTTTTGAAACCAGCAGTTCTTCCGGTAACTACTTTTGATTTGGTGAATCGGGATTTTCGTTTACCCTGATAACGCATGGTGTTTACGCTCTCAACGGTTACGCCATACATCTTCTCTACTTCCTTTTTAATATCAACCTTATTGGCATTCCTATCCACGATAAATCCGTATTTGCCAGACTCATTGAGTGTAGAAATTTTTTCAGTAATTAAAGGTTTTTTAAGTACGCTCATTTCAGTAAGGTTTTCTCAATTTTCTCAACAGAGCTCTCAATCAGCACAAGGGTGTCAGCATTCAGCACATCGTAGGTATTAATTTGCTCGGCAGTAATAATTTTAGCGTTCTGAACGTTACGTCCCGACAACACAATGTTTTTGTCACTCTTAGGTATAACCAATAATGTTTTCTTATCATCTAATGACAAGCTTTTAAGCATTGCCAAATAGTCTTTAGTTCTTGGTGCTTCAAAAGTGAAGTCTTCAAGAATAGAAATTGCTTTTTCTTTAGCCTTATAACTAAGGGCTGATTTTCTGGCTAATACCTTCACCTTCTTATTCAGTTTAAAAGAATAGTCTCTTGGCCTTGGCCCAAAAACCCGACCGCCACCTCTAAATATTGGCGACTTAATACTACCTGCTCTGGCAGTACCTGAACCTTTTTGTTTCTTTATTTTTCTAGTAGAACCTACAATGTCTCCTCGCTCCTTAGACTTGTGCGTTCCCTGGCGCTGATTGGCCAGGTACTGCTTTACATCAAGGTAGATTGCATGATCATTAGGCTCCATGCTAAAAATATCTTTCGACAGGCTCACTTTGCGACCTGTTTCTTCTCCATTATTTTTTAGTACTGCAACGTTCATGATCTTATTTCTCTAAAATTACAGTGGAATTCTTCGGTCCTGGAATGGACCCTGATATCACCACGATGTTTTTCTCAGGAATAATTTGTAGTACTTCAAGGTTGAGTACTTTCACTCTGTTTCCTCCCATTCTACCACCCATACGCATACCCTTAAATACCCTTGCCGGGTAAGAGGCGCCACCAATAGAACCAGGTGCTCTTAGCCTGTTGTGCTGACCATGTGTTGCCTGACCAACACCGGCAAAATTATGACGCTTTACAACACCTTGAAATCCTTTACCTTTTGCCGTGCCAATTGCATCGACAAAATCGCCGGTAACAAACACATCTTCCAGTTTAATTTCCTGCCCAAGCTGCACTCCTCCTTCAAACTCTACACGGAAATCTCTAAACTCAACAACTTCTCTTTTTGGTGTGGTGTTTGCCTTATCAAAATGCCCTTTCAAAGCTTTAGGAGTTCTTTTCTCCTTCCGCTCGCCAAAAGCTAACTGCACTGCAGTATAGCCATCGGTTTCATCATTTTTGACTTGTGTAACCACACAAGGACCAGCTTCTATAACTGTGCATGGAACATTACGTCCATCGGCACGATAAATGCTAGTCATTCCGATTTTCTTACCAATTATACCAGACATTATAATTTCAATTAACCTATTTGGTTTAAATGTTTTAAAGCCCCTTTTTTCAATGGGAATGCAAAGATAGTAATTTTAAGCCACAAGCCAACAGGTCAATTATTAATATTTCTTCTGGCTTTAGCAAAATAAAGAACCAATCTTTAGTGGTTCTTTATTATGATAACTAAGTACGTTTAAACCTTGATTTCAACGTCAACCCCGCTTGGCAATTCAATCTTCATTAGTGCGTCCACAGTTTTAGAGCTATTAGAATAAATATCTAATAATCTCTTATAGGTGCACAACTGAAACTGCTCTCTAGATTTTTTATTCACGTGTGGTGAACGCAGCACAGTAAACTTCTCCTTAACAGTTGGTAGTGGAATTGGTCCGCTAACAATTGCACCTGTAGCTTTTACTGCTCTAACAATCTTTTCAGCTGACTTATCAACCAAGTTATGATCGTAAGATTTTAGTTTGATTCGTATCTTTTGGTTCATAACTATTATATTAAGCTGTTACTCCTTTAACTTCTTCAATTACTTTTTCAGCCAAATGCTTTGGCACCGCTGCATAATGCGCGAATGTTAGCGAGGCTGAGGCCCTGCCTGAGGTGATGGTACGTAAATCAGTTATATAACCAAATAATTCAGAAAGAGGCACATTGGCTTTTAACACCTGGGCTCCGCCTTTGGTATCCATACCCTTCATTATTCCTCTACGCTTATTCAAATCACCATTAACCGGGCCGGTATATTCTTCAGGCGTTACCACCTCAACAGACATGATAGGCTCCATTAATTGTGGTTTGGCTTTCTTGGTTGCTTCTTTAAAGCCTATGCGGGCTGCCATTTCAAATGATAATGCATCCGAATCGACATCGTGGAACGAGCCATGAAACAAGCGCACATATAATGAGTCAAGCGGAAAACCTGCCAGAGGACCATTGCTCATGGCACTCTTAAAGCCTTTTTCAATAGATGGAATAAATTCTTTTGGAATAGCTCCACCCACAATTTTATTATCAAACTCAAGCCCTTCTTTGCCATCTTCTCTTGGCCCAAGTTCAAAGACGATATCAGCAAATTTACCTCTACCACCGGTCTGCTTTTTATAGACTTCTTTATGCTCAACAGAACTGGTAACTGCCTCTTTATAGGCAACTTGAGGTGCACCCTGATTTATTTCAACATTAAACTCACGCTTCAGCCGGTCAATGATTATCTCGAGGTGAAGTTCACCCATACCGTGAAGAATTGTCTGGCCAGTTTCTTGGTCCGTATTAACTTTTAAGGTTGGATCTTCTTCAATTAATTTACCAAGAGCCATTCCCAACTTATCAACATCGGCCTGAGTTTTAGGCTCAATGGCGTAACCAATAACCGGCTCAGGGAAAGACATTGACTCAAGTATTATCTTGTTCTTTTCATTAACAAGGCTATCGCCAGTCTTAATATCTTTAAAACCAACACCGGCAGCAATATCTCCTGCCTCGGCCACTTTGATAGGGTTTTGCTTATTCGAGTGCATCTGCATTAAACGTGAGATGCGTTCTCTTTTGCCCGTTCTGGTATTGTATACATAGGAACCAGCTTCCAATTTACCCGAATAAACCCTAAAGAAACACAAACGACCAACGAAGGGGTCGGTGGCGATTTTAAAGGCTAAAGCAGCAAATGGTTCGCTAACATCAGGCTTTCTTATTTCAAGCTCTTCGGTATCTGGGTTTATGCCTTCTACCGGCGGCATGTCAAGTGGCGAAGGTAAGTATGCCGTAACCGCATCTAATAATGCCTGAACACCTTTATTCTTAAATGCCGAACCGCAAAGTACTGGCGAAAACGACATATCGATTACAGCCGCTCTTACAGCCGCATTAATTTCATCTTCGGTAATACTATCAGCATCTTCGAAGTACTTCTCAAGCAGGTGGTCATCATATTCAGCCACTGATTCAATCAGCTTTTGCCTCCACTCATCTACCGTATCAACAAGGTCTTCAGGAATTTCAATTACTTTATAAGTCATTCCCTTATCTTCCTCATTCCATACTATGGCTTTGTTGGTAATAAGATCGACTACACCTTCAAAATTTTCTTCCGCACCAATTGGTATTTGCAGTGGTACCGGGTTGGCGCCTAGCTTTTCTTTTATATCATGAACTGCTTTAAAGAAATCAGCTCCAGCTCTGTCCATTTTATTAACAAAGCAAATACGTGGTACCTTATACTTATCTGCTTGTCGCCAAACAGTTTCTGACTGTGGCTCAACACCTGATACAGCACAAAACAAGGCAACTGCGCCGTCGAGAACGCGCAGTGAGCGCTCTACCTCCACCGTAAAATCCACATGACCGGGCGTATCGATGATATTAATATGGTACTCTCTAGTTTCGTCTATTACCTGACCCTGCTTAGTGGGGTATTTCCATGAAGTTGTGGTAGCCGCCGAAGTAATTGTAATACCTCTTTCCTGTTCCTGCTCCATCCAGTCCATGGTGGCAGCACCATCATGTACCTCGCCAATTTTATGGCTTAAACCTGTATAGTAAAGTATTCTCTCTGTGATGGTGGTTTTACCGGCATCAATGTGAGCCATGATGCCGATATTTCTTAGATATTTAAGATCTCTTGCCATGATTAAAAGCGGAAATGCGAGAAGGCCTTATTTGCTTCAGCCATTCTATGTGTATCATCCTTTTTCTTCACAGCCGTGCCCTCTCCTTTTGAGGCGGCAATAATTTCACCGGCAAGCCTACCTGTCATAGTCTGCTCTCCTCTTTTTCTGGCAAAACTGATCATCCATTTCATGCCTAATGAAATTTTACGATCAGGCCGAACCTCTAAAGGAACCTGAAAGGTTGCACCACCCACTCTTCTGCTTTTTACTTCTACAGAAGGCATGATGTTGTTCAATCCTTTTTTCCAAGTTTCAAGTCCATTCTCACCTGTCTTATCTTCTACCTGCGCCAGGGCATCGTAGAAAATTGAGTAGGCAATACTCTTCTTCCCGTCAATCATCAAGTTATTCACAAACCTTGTTACCAGGGTATCAGCGAACTTGGGATCAGGAAGAATATACCTCTTCTTTGGTTTAGCTTTTCTCATTAAATCTTACTTATAAATTATTATTTCTTTGGTCGTTTAGCTCCATACTTTGAGCGCCTTTGGGTTCTGTCACTTACACCAGCAGTATCTAAAGCACCTCTAATGATATGGTAACGAACACCAGGCAAGTCTTTTACCCTGCCTCCTCTTATAAGCACAATTGAGTGCTCTTGTAAGTTATGGCCTTCTCCGGGAATATAAGCGTTCACTTCTTTACCATTCGTAAGCCTTACTCTGGCCACTTTTCGCATGGCTGAATTAGGCTTCTTCGGAGTAGTGGTATATACCCTGGTACACACCCCTCGACGTTGAGGACATGAGTCCAAAGCAGGCGACTTAGATTTTGATGTAAGTTGCTTTCTACCTTTTCTTACTAATTGTGATATAGTAGGCATCTATCTTTGTTTTTTTATCTTTTTATTACCCTCCATAAATTTGGGACTGCAAAAGTATTAAATTGGGAAGTAGGATACAAAATTTTTGCACCCTACTTCCCATAAAATTATTACTCATTATTAGGCTTCACCAACAGCACCGCCAAAGTTCATTGGAAACTTAGGTGCGCCATCCGTTTGCTTTATTGGACCGTGTACAGCCTCGTACTTATTTATATTATCACTCAAGGCTCCTAACAGGCGTTTGGCATGCTCAGGTGTTATGACAACCCTCGACTTAACTTTAGCCTTAGGAACACCCGGCATCAGGCGAATAAAATCAATAACAAACTCACTGTTTGAGTGGGCAATCATTGCCAAATTAGCATAAACTCCTTCAGCTACCTCCTCAGACAATTCTATATTTATCTGGTTCTGTTGAGGGTTCTGAGGTCGATCTTTCTTCTCGTTTTTCGACATGACTATTCAACTTTAACTTGTTCGTTTTCTTCAATGTCCTCAGGTGTTGTATTTAGCAATGCTTCATACTCTTCCTTATTAGCAACCACCATGTTACCATATTGACGCAGACCTGTACCTGCCGGAATTAAATGTCCTACAATCACATTTTCTTTCAGACCTTTTAAGGTGTCTCGCTTACCTCTAATTGAGGCCTCGCTAAGCACCTTGGTTGTTTCCTGAAATGACGCTGCTGATATAAAGCTTTCTGTACCTAAAGAAGCCGCTGTTATACCCTGAAGCATTGGCCTTGATACTGCCGGCTCGGCTGCTCTGGTGGTAATAATCTTTAAGTCTTTGCGTTTTAAAGCTGAATTTTCATCTCGTAACTGACGGGATTCGATAATCTGACCTGGTTTAAGGGTTTCAGACTCACCTCCATCAATTACCACAAGTTTTTCAAGAATACTGTCATTTTTCTCACGGAAAACGAACTTGTCTACCAATTGATTGGTAAGGAATGATGTATCTCCAGAATCTAAAATCAATACTTTAAGCATCATTTGGCTAACAATAGCCTCAATGTGCTTGTCGTTGATTTTTACTCCCTGTAATCGATATACCTCCTGAATCTCATCAACAAGATACTCCTGAACAGCCGTTGGGCCTTTAATAGCCAGAATATCTGCAGGGGTAATGGCTCCATCAGAAAGTGGCGAACCAGCTTTTACGTAGTCATTATCCTGTACCAGTATATGTTTTGATAAAGAAACCAGGTAGCGCATCTTCACACCATCTTTAGACTCGATGAAGATTTCACGGTTACCTCGCTTAATACCACCATAGGTGACCACACCGTCAATGGCACTTACAACTGCTGGATTAGATGGGTTACGTGCTTCGAATAATTCAGTTACCCTTGGCAGACCTCCTGTAATATCTCTTAACTTACCCATTGTACGTGGAATCTTCGCCATTATCTGACCGGCTTTTAATTTGGCGCCTTCTTCAACAGCAAGGTGAGCACCTACAGGCATATTATAGCCTTTAGTCTGATCTTTACCATTGATTATAATCGATGGGTTTTTAGTTTTATCCTTAGTATCGATAATTACTTTTTCCCGGTGGCCGGTTTGTTCATCCGACTCCTCTTTGAAAGTAACATTTTCAATAATTGATTCATATTCAATCTTACCATCAAACTCAGTGAGTATTACGGCATTATATGGATCCCAGTGACAAAGCCTATCTCCTTTCTTAACTTTGGCGCCATCTTTCGCATTCATGAATGAACCATAAGGTACATTGTTTGTCATCAACACAACTTTAGATTTTGGATCAACAATTCTAATCTCGCCAGAACGACCCATGACTACGTTTTGCTTCTTGCCATCAGCATCAAGCGTTTCCAGTACACGCACGCCATCAAATTCGATTTTCCCTTCAAACTTGGCGGCAATCTGAGCATCTACAGCAACATTAGATGCAGTACCACCCACGTGGAAGGTACGTAATGTAAGCTGGGTACCAGGCTCACCAATCGATTGTGCTGCTATAACACCAACTGCTTCACCGGCTGTTACCATGTTACCAGTAGAGAGGTTTCGGCCATAACATTTGGCACAACAGCCACGTTTTGTCTCACATGTCAGTACAGACCTGATTTCTACTTCTTCAATAATGGTTTCTTCAATTTTCTTGGCAATAACTTCCGTTATCTCTTCTCCAGAATCCATAATCTGTTCTTCAGAAATAGGATCGAATATATCATGAACACTAACTCTACCAAGAATCCGTTCTGAGAGAGGCTCAACAACTTCTTCGTTATCTTTAAGAGGACGAACTACAATTCCACGAAGTGTACCACAATCTTCTTCATTAATAACCAAATCTTGCGCAACATCTACCAGTCTGCGAGTAAGATAACCGGCATCGGCTGTCTTAAGAGCAGTATCGGCAAGGCCTTTACGCGCACCGTGAGTTGAAATAAAGTACTCAATTACATCAAGCCCTTCTTTAAAGTTTGATAGAATTGGGTTTTCAATAATAGAACCTACCGAGCCGGCAATATTCTTTTGTGGCTTAGCCATAAGCCCTCGCATACCGCCAAGCTGCCTGATCTGCTCTCTTGAACCTCTGGCACCAGAGTGCATCATCATAAAGATAGAGTTAAAACCTTGCTGATCTGCCTCTAGCTGAGTCATCAGGGTGCTTGTGAGCTCTGAATTTATCCTTGTCCAAATATCAATTACCTGGTTATAACGCTCGTTGTCTGTAATCAGACCCATTAAGTAGTTATTCCAAACCACTTCAACTTCTTTCTTAGCCTGTGCTATCAGTCCGTCTTTCTCTTTGGGTACCATCACATCATTAAGACCCATGGATAAGCCTCCTTTAAAAGCAGACTGGAAGCCAAGGTCTTTTATGGCATCTAAGAAGATGGCCGTTCTTGCCATACCAGATATTTTAAGAATATTGGCAATAACTTTTTGCAATTCTTTCTTAGAAAGTAAAACATTAACAAAGCCTACTTCTTCTGGTACACACTCATTAAATATTACACGACCTGCTACAGTTTCAATAATTTGTAAGCTTAGCTCACCTGTATCTTCATCACGTACTTTTGTTCTAACCTTAATATTTGCATTCTTTGATAGAACACCTTCATTAACTGCAATTATTACTTCATCACCTGAGTAGAAAGACATTCCTTCTCCTTTAATAGGAAACTTCTTTGTGCTCTTTCTGCCTTTGGTTACGTAATACAAGCCTAATACCATGTCTTGTGAAGGCACTGTTATAGGCGCGCCATTGGCAGGATTAAGAATATTATGCGAGGATAACATGAGCATTGAAGCTTCCAATATAGCCTCGTGTCCTAATGGTATATGAACGGCCATCTGGTCACCATCAAAGTCGGCATTAAATGCTGTACACACCAATGGATGTAATTGAATGGCTTTACCTTCAATTAATTTAGGCTGGAAGGCCTGAATTCCAAGCCTGTGCAGTGTTGGAGCCCTGTTAAGTAAAACAGGATGCCCTTTTAAAACGTTTTCAAGAATATCCCAGATTACCGGATCTTTTCTGTCTACTATTTTCTTAGCAGATTTTACTGTTTTTACTATGCCTCTTTCAATCAGTTTCCTAATAACAAAAGGTTTAAACAGCTCAGCGGCCATAGCTTTTGGCAAACCGCATTCATGCAGCTTCAACTCAGGGCCAACCACAATTACCGAACGGCCAGAGTAGTCAACACGCTTACCTAATAAGTTCTGACGGAAACGACCTTGTTTACCTTTAAGCATATCACTTAAAGACTTAAGCGCTCTGTTACCATCTACTCTTACCGCATTAACTTTTCTTGAATTATCAAACAGTGAATCTACAGCCTCCTGAAGCATTCTTTTCTCATTCCTCAGAATAACTTCAGGCGCTTTAATATCCATTAATCGCTTCAAACGATTATTTCTAATGATTACCCTTCTATATAAGTCGTTAAGATCTGAAGTCGCAAATCTACCCCCATCCAGTGGCACAAGTGGTCTTAATTCTGGTGGAATTACCGGCACCATTTTGATTATCATCCAGTTGGGCTCATTCTCGACCCGTGTTTGTGCCTCCCGGAACGCTTCAACTACTTTCAGACGCTTAAGTGCTTCCGCCTTTCTTTGTTGAGAAGTATCTGTTGCAGCCTGGTGACGAAGTGAATATGAAAGCTCATCAAGTTTAATTCTGGCAAGCAGCATTTCAATTCCTTCCGCACCCATCTTGGCAATAAACTTATTCGGGTCATCATCGTCAAGAAGTTGATTCTCTCGGGGAAGCTTATCTAAAATATCAAGGTATTCGTCTTCCGTAAAGAAATCCTTTTGTAAAACGCCATCTTCTTCCTTAATCCCAGGATTAACAACTATATAACGCTCGTAATAAATAATTTGATCGAGCTTCTTTGTTGGCAGCCCCAGTAAATAACCAATCTTATTAGGTAGTGATTTAAAGTACCAGATGTGGGCTACAGGAACCACAAGTTCTATGTGACCCATACGCTCTCTACGTACTTTCTTTTCTGTTACCTCTACGCCACAACGGTCGCAAATAATTCCTTTATAGCGAATACGCTTGTATTTACCACAGTGACATTCCCAATCCTTTACCGGGCCGAATATTCGTTCACAGAACAGGCCGCCCATTTCAGGTTTATATGTTCTATAGTTAATTGTTTCCGGCTGGGTTACTTCACCATGCGACGACTCCAGAATTGACTCCGGGGATGCCAGGCTAATAGTAACTGTTGAGAAATCGTTGTTTACTCCTTTATTTTTTCTGAATGACATATTATTCTATTCAAATTAATGGGGCTGCAAATTATTCAAGGGTAATTTCAAGGGCTAATCCTCGCAATTCATGAATCAATACATTAAATGATTCAGGAATGTTAGGCTTATGCATGTTTTCACCTTTCACAATGGCTTCATAAGCCTTTGCTCTACCTATTACGTCATCGGACTTAATAGTAAGTATTTCCTGAAGTACGTGGGCTGCACCAAAGGCTTCCAGCGCCCAAACCTCCATTTCACCAAAACGCTGACCACCAAATTGTGCTTTACCACCAAGTGGTTGTTGGGTGATAAGCGAGTAAGGCCCAATTGACCTGGCATGCATCTTATCATCTACAAGGTGACCCAACTTAAGCATATATATAACACCAACAGTTACTGGCTGGTCAAATTTATCACCCGACAGACCATCATATAAGTAGGTTCGTCCAAACTCAGGAAGTTTTGCTTCTTTTAGCTCATTGGCAACTTCTTCCATTGAGGCGCCATCAAAAATAGGTGTAGAATATTTACGTCCCAGTTTCATTCCGGCCCAGCCAAGTACCGTTTCGTAAATCTGCCCAAGGTTCATCCTTGATGGTACACCAAGAGGATTCAATACGATATCCATTGGCGTTCCATCTTCCAAGAATGGCATGTCTTCAGCGCGAACAATTCTGGCGACAACACCTTTGTTTCCGTGACGACCGGCCATTTTATCACCAACCTTAAGTTTACGTTTCTTAGCAATATAAACCTTAGCAAGTTTTATAATGCCTGCAGGCAATTCATCGCCAACTTCGAGTATAAATCTTTCACGTTTAAACTCCCCGGTTATTTCATTTCTACGAGATGAATAATTTTTAACCAAATCAACAAGCAGATCGTTGGTCTTGTTATCGTCGGTCCAGTTGTCCAGGTTCACATCAGATATTAAATTCACCTCTTCCGGTACCGCATAGGTACTTTCATCACGATAAATATTCTTTTCAGGGAACATGTTAGATTCAAGGTTCTTAGCAGAAAACTTAGTGCCCTTGCTAATCAGCTCATCGCCGAATTTATGCCTGATGCCACCAGATATCTTACCTTGCAATAACATTGCAAGTTTTTCAATCATCTCAGCTCTAACAGCCGTGAGTTCCAGTCCGTATTTGCGCATAATTACCTGCACCGCCTTTTTTGCTTTAACTCTAAGGTCTTTATCCTTTTTAGAGCGGGAGAACAATTTGGTTTGGATAACAACACCTTTAAGTGATGGCGGCGCTTTCAAGGAAGCGTCTTTTACATCACCGGCTTTATCACCAAAGATTGCTCTTAACAGTTTTTCTTCCGGTGTTGGATCTGTTTCTCCTTTAGGCGTAATCTTACCAATAAGTATATCTCCCTCCTTAACCTCAGCACCAATTCGGATAACACCATTTTCATCAAGGTTCTTAACCGCCTCTTCACTTACATTCGGAATCTCAGATGTTAACTCCTCTTCTCCTCGCTTGGTATCTCTTACTTCAAGGTCATACTCATCGATATGAATGGAGGTGAAGATATCTTCTCTTACCACTTTTTCGGAAATTACAATGGCATCCTCAAAGTTGTATCCCTGCCATGGCATAAAGGCCACTTTGAGGTTACTTCCAAGGGCTAACTCACCACCTTGGGTAGCATAACCTTCCACCAGTATTTGACCCGCTTTTACCTTCTCGCCTTTCTTAACAATAGGGTTAAGATTTACGCAGGTATCTTGGTTTGTTCTTCTAAACTTAACAAGCTTATAAGTCTTAGTATCTCCGTGGAAACTGGTAAGTAACTCATCCGGTGATAAATCATAGTGAATATCAATTTTAAGCGCATCAACATAAGTAATTACACCATCATGCTCAGCCAAGATTAAAGCTCGGGAGTCAATGGCAATACGTTCTTCAAGACCGGTACCAACTATTGGCGCTTGTGGCCTAAGTAATGGTACTGCCTGACGTTGCATATTCGAACCCATAAGCGCACGGTTTGCATCATTATGCTCCAGGAATGGAATCATAGAAGCCGCAACTGATACAATCTGGTTAGGTGCCACGTCCATATAGGAGGTGTCTTTTGGACCAACTATTGGGAAATCACCTTCAAATCTGGCTTTAATTTTCTTATTGATAAACTTACCCTTATCAGTAAGAGGTGCATTTGCCTGGGCGATATAGTGGGTATCTTCTTCTTCAGCAGTAAGATATTTAATATCACTTTTCTTCATCCCCACATTGCCTTTATCGTCTACCTTTCTATAAGGAGTCTCGATAAAGCCCATACTATTTACCTTGGCATAAACACAAAGTGACGAAATCAAGCCAATATTTGGCCCTTCAGGAGTTTCAATAGTACACAAACGACCATAATGTGTATAGTGCACATCTCGTACCTCGAAACCTGCCCTTTCTCTTGACAAACCACCGGGTCCTAAAGCGGACATCCTTCTTTTGTGGGTAATTTCAGCTAATGGATTAGTTTGATCCATAAACTGAGAAAGCTGGTTGGTACCAAAGAACGAGTTTATAACTGAAGATAATGTACGCGCATTGATAAGCTCAACCGGTTTAAAATCTTCATTGTCACGAACATTCATTCGCTCCTTAATGGTTCGGGCCATTCTTGAAAGACCTACACCAAATTGGTTATAAAGTTGCTCACCAACTGTTCTTACCCTTCTGTTGCTTAGGTGGTCAATATCATCAACAACAGCCTTCGAATTTATAAGACCGATAAGATACTTGATAATATGAATTATATCTTCGGTAGTAAGCACGCGCTTATCTAATCCGATATCCAGTTTTAGCTTGCGATTAATCCTGTAACGACCTACTTCTGCGAGATCATAACGTTTATCACTGAAGAATAAGTTTTGAATTAAGTCGCGTGCTGTAGCCTCATCAGGTGCTTCAGTATTTCTCAGCAATCGATAAATCTGTTCAACCGCTTCTTTGGCAGAGTTAGAATTATCTTTTGCCAGCGTATTGAAAATAATGGTATAGTCTGTAACCCTTACATCTTCGCGATGCAGAATAATAGATTTAGCGCCACTTTCCATTATTATCTCCATATCCTCTTTTTCAAGAATATGATCACGCTCTAAAAGCACTTCGTGACGATCGATTGAAACTACCTCACCAGTATCTTCATCCACAAAATCCTCAGTCCAGGTTCTTAGTACCCTG
>Ga0114950_10001822_pt1 | contig 16233 bp, 15 predicted proteins | sample N075metaG_FD_83503 | JGI IMG/M metagenome (GOLD analysis project Ga0114950, IMG submission 83503) | Deep subsurface microbial communities from Kermadec Trench to uncover new lineages of life (NeLLi) - N075 metaG | ecosystem: Environmental > Aquatic > Marine > Ocean trench > Sediment | place... | reverse complement strand
CGACTTTGCCCGACTACTCGCCCAGGAGTTTGGCGGCTTCCTGGCGCCGCCTGGATACGACTAACCAACGACCTCATCTATGCCATCGCGCTCGTCGCGCCAACGATATTCGTTTCTGTGAAGCGGTTCTGATTTTGTCGGACCCCCTTACTCTACAGTCTGGCTGGACCAGATTCCGCACGGATAACGGAGCTCCCAATGCGCATTCTTATCGTCATCCTGATCAGCATAATCACCCTGTCCGGCTGTGGCGGCGGTGCTACGGTCAGCGAAAGCCAATGCATCGCGAGCGACTGGCAGACCCTGGGCTACCGCGACGGAGCAAACGGGTTTCGCAGCAGCCAGCTGCTCGCCCACCAGGATGCCTGCGTTAAGTACGGCATCATCCCCGACCGTGCCGGATACATGGTTGGTTGGAACACCGGCATCCGCGAGTATTGTGAGACTAACAATGCCTTCGCGATCGGCGAACGTGGTGCAGCACACAACAACGTGTGCCCGGCAGACATGCAAAGTACGTTCATCACCGCCTACCGCGAAGGGCGCAAGCTGCACGTTGCGTGGATTGAAGTATCAAATCTCGAAAGAGCGATCAGCCACACCGAACAGCGCCTGGAACAGATCAAGGCCGATCTGGTCTCCAGCGCTACCGAGCAACTGAATCCACAGCTCACCACGGCAGAGCGTGTTGAGCTTCTGGCATACACCCATCGGCTGTCCGAGGAAAGGCATCGGCTGCAAACGCAGCTGCCAGCGCTCATCGATGAACTGGCCGACACGCAGGTCGAGCTGGACAGACTGCGCCAGTCACTCGCAAGCGTGGTCTACTAAACAGACACATCCGGTTAATCCAGGGTGTTCGTAGATCCCGAAAACCGTAGGGCGAAGAAGCCGCCGACGAACATAACAAGTCCGAAGACAAAGGTGCCGTAACAAAACAGCGTGAGCTGATTCGCTCGCGTCTCGAAGGATTCCAAAGTTTCACCGTTGACCGATACATCGTAGATCACGGTGTAGAGTTCGTTGTCTCTGGAGAACAACCCGCGTTCGCGCGCGTACAGAACGCGGTAGAACTCCGGGGAGTGTATCGCCGCAACCAGATCCGGGTAGTAGTCCTTGCGCGGGCTGACCGTCACACATGCGCCACCCGCACCGCACAGGCGCAACACATCACCATTGAGGCCCTTGTCCACGTACGCATCGCGTACCGTGCTGGGCTCCAGCGCGATCAAGTCCGCCCTTTCGGGTAGAACCGAAAGCATCATGTACGATCCGTACATAAAGGTGCCCCCGGTAGCCCATGCAATCGCGGCGATAAACAACACGCTCCGCGAGACAATCGAGCCAAGATAGGCAGCCACGGCTGCGCCCAAACCGGCCACGGCCGCGCTAACAACTGTTCCGACAACCAGGTCCAAGCCGTCCACGATAACCGCCAGCTTGCTAACGACCCTTCAGACTAACTGAAGCTCCACTACCTGAATCTGCGCGACATCACAAAAGCGCTCTAGTCCGGATCAGCAATCTTCAATAGCTGCTTGCCAATATTCTTTCCGGTAAACAAACGATTCAACGTGTCAGGTATGTTCTCAAACCCTTCCTGAATGTCTTCCTGGTGCACGATCTCGCCGCTTCGAAGCCAGCCCGACAGCTCCGGAATGGCAATGTGCATGCGATCCATGTAGTCGATGACGATAAAGCCCTCCATGCGGGCTCGCATGATGACCAGGTTCATGAGATTCGCCGGGCCCGGCTGAGGTTCCGTTGCGTTGTAGGCGGAAATACCCCCGCACAAAACCACCCGAGCTCGCATGTTGATGTGGTTCAGCGCAGCCTCCAGGATGCCACCACCAACGTTGTCGAAGAAGACATCGACCTTGTTGGGACACAGCTCGCCGATTCGCCGGTCTACATTTTCGTTCTTGTAGTCGATCGCGCCATCGAAGCGGGCGACTTCTTTGAGCCAGCGGCACTTCTCCGGTCCGCCGGCAATGCCCACCACGCGACAGCCCTTGATGCGGGCGATCTGCCCGGCCACCGACCCCGTGGCACCGGCGGCGCCGGAGACCAGTACCGTCTCGCCTTGCTTGGGTTGGCCCAGATCCAGCAGGCCCCAATATGCGGTGATCCCGGTTACCCCGAGCGCGCCAAGCGCCATCACCGGCGAGACGTCCTCGGCCAGCTTGTTCAGCCCCATGGCGCCCTTTCCCGGAGAGGTGACCAGGAAATCCTGCCAACCACCCGTGGTTTGCACCAGATCGCCCTTCTCGAAGTCCGGGCTTCGACTTTCCACCACCTGCCCGACGGATCCGGCACGCATCACTTCACCAATCTGAACCGGCGGCAGATAACTCTCAACATCTTCCATCCAACCCCGTTGGGTGGGATCAAACGAGAGATACAAATTGCGAATGAGCAACTCGCCGTCGGCCGGTTCCGGAATCGGCACCTCGCGATATTCAAAATTGTCCTTGGTAACCATTCCGTGCGGGCGCGTGGCCAGCACCCACTGTCGATTGACGTTCATTAGTGTCCTCCTTTCGAGCGCTTGATTAAATCATTCGCAACGCTCAGAGTCATTTGGGCTGGGAAGTTGAAAAGGAAGGCATGAGCGATATTGCATTTCTGTCGGCAACGGAACTCGCCCGGAAGATTCGCGATCGCGAGATCTCCAGCGAAGAACTGCTCAGACACTATTTCGACCGCATTGACCAGTATAACGGGGCGCTCAACGCCATTGTCGTACAGATGCGCGACGAGGCCTTGCGCCAAGCAGTAGCCGCCGATGCTGCCGTGGCGGCAGGCGAAGATCTGGGGCCGTTCCACGGCGTACCCATGACCGTGAAGGAGTCCTACAACGTCGAGGGCACCCCAAGCACCCAGGGTAATCCCGCCTGGAAAGACAACGTTGCCAGCGAAGATGCCGAGTCGGTAAAGAGGCTCAAGGCGGCCGGGGCGGTGATCTTCGGAAAGACCAATGTGCCTTTGGCTCTCGCGGATTTCCAGAGCTACAACGAGATATACGGCACCACCAACAATCCCTACGACCATGAACGCATTCCCGGTGGATCCTCTGGCGGCTCGGCAGCCGCGCTCGCAGCTGGTCTTACCGGACTCGAAACGGGCTCAGACATCGGTGGCTCTATCCGCAATCCGGCTCATTTCTGCGGGGTATTCGGCCACAAACCCACATGGAACCTGCTATGGATGCGCGGGCATTCGCCCCCTGGCGACATCCGATCCTCCCGCGACATCTCTGTGATCGGCCCCTTGGCGCGCTCGGCCGAGGATCTGGGCACGGCGGTGAAGATTATGGCCGGCCCCGATGAAATCATGGCGCGTGGCTATACGCTGAATCTGCCCACCCTGAATGGGCACGGCCTGAAGGATCTCAAGATTGCGGTGTGGAAAGAAGACGACGTGTGCCCGGTAACGGCGGAAACCAAGGCACGGGTGGAAACCGTTGCGCAGGCATGCGCGGATGCCGGTGCCACCATTGATGAGCACGCAAGACCGGATTTTAACTCGGACCACAGCCACGATACCTTCCAGCATCTGCTCCAGGCGACCATGGCATCGCGCATGCCAGACGAAGAATACGAGAGCCTGAAGCGTTACCTGGGCACCCTGGATCCAAACGACAGCAGGAAAACCGTGAAAACCCTCCGAGCGCAGGTATCGAGCTTCAAGGAATGGAAGCAGAGCAACGAGCTGCGTGAGCACCTGCGCTGGAAATGGCATCTGTTTTTTCAGGACTACGATGTGCTCATCACCCCAATGATGCCCACACCGGCATTTCATCACGACCATCGGGATTTCTCGAAACGCACCATCATGGTGGACAACAACGAGATTGCCTATTTCGACCAGATCTTCTGGGCGGGTCTAACCGGCGTGAGCTATTTACCCTCCACCGTGATCCCCACGGGCTTGAACCCTCAGGGCCTGCCAATTGGCTTGCAGATCGTCGGCCCGGAATACGGAGACCTCATCACGATCGAGGTGGCACAACATCTGGAGGCAGCCGGCTTTCAGTTCACCCCGCCGCCGGACTACCTGTAGCGCACATCGCGATGGCCACCACCGCTTGCGCGCACCCGAACATCGCGCTCATAAAGTACTGGGGGAAGAGTGCGCGCCCGGGGAACTATCCGGCCGCGCCGTCACTGTCGATCACACTGGATGCGCTGCTGACCACCACTGAGGTGCGCAACTGCGAAGAAGCCGACCGAATATTCTTCGATGACGTTGAAGTGCCCGACGCCAAGGTGCTGGCCTGCCTTGCGGATCTCAGAGACGTTTACGCAATTCCATATCTCGAAGTCCACACCAGCAACAACTTTCCCACCGCGGCCGGGCTGGCCTCTTCTGCCTCTGGGTTCGCCGCACTCATCGCCGCAATAAACGCACATTGCGACCTGGGCCTGGACCCGCACGCACAATCCGATCGCGCACGTCGCGCTTCGGGATCGGCAGCGCGCTCCGTGTTTGGAGGGTTCGTCGCGTTGGATGGCCCTAACTGGGTTGCGCGGCAGGTGCTCGACGCCGAAGCCTGGCCGCTGAAGACGGTCATCGCCGTTACCACGTCGGAAAAGAAGTCCGTGGCCTCTTCAGAAGGCATGCAGCTCTCGGAAGCTACATCGCCTTACTACTCTGCCTGGGTGACAAGCACCGCCACGGATTTCAAAAGCGCGCTGGCAATGGTGGAGGCCCGGGATTTCGATGCACTGGCGGCACTTGCCGAATTCAGCTGCCTGAAGATGCACGGGCTGATGCTGAGCACAAACCCCGGCCTGTTGTACTGGAACCCTGCAACCATCGCGTGCCTGCACGCCATTCGCGAGCTGCGGCAACAGGGAATTCCGGTGTTCTTCACGGTGGATGCCGGACCCCAGGTCAAAGCCGTCTGCCTGCCCGAAGCCGAGAACGACGTGCAGAGCACGCTGCAGAGCATCGCGGGCGTAGAGCGGGTACTGACAACCGGTCTCGGTCAGGGCGCCAGGATCGTGGTCCCGTGATTTCCGCCAGCGCTCCGGGCAAGGTCGTTTTGTGGGGTGAGTACGCAGTACTCACCGGAGCGCCAGCCATGGTGATGGCGGTCGATCGTCGCGCAGTCTGCGACATTGAGCCAATCCCCGAATATGAAGGCAAAGGCAATTCCTGGCGTTTTACCAGCCAAGGTTTTACCGAACCCGATGTTGAGCTCGACATCACGGATTTGACCGCGGACACCCCACCCGAACACGCCGCCTCCATGATTTTCTGGTATGTCATCCGCGATCTCCTGCAGACATGTGATCGAACCGAGTTGCCCGCCGGCGCCCGGGTTGTCACCGACACGCAGGGGTTTTATGTGGACCGCGAAAAACTCGGCATCGGCTCGAGCGCGGCGGTCTGTACCGCCGTCTATGCAGCATGTTGCGAACTCGTGGGCTCGCCTGGTGACTTCAAACAAGCGCTGCGTATTCACAATCACTTCCAGGACCAGCGCGGCAGCGGCATCGACGTGGCTGCGGCCTATTACGGCGGCACGCTACGTTTTCAGTCACAAGTGGCAACCCCCTTTGATCTCGCGCCAAACTTGCAGCTGCGTTTCATCTGGACTGGCCGGGCAGCAAAAACCACCAGCCACATAGAGCGCTTCAACGCCTGGGTCGAGCATGGCCAGGTAGCGCAGTTAACGGCGTTGGCCACTACGTCGCACGCGCTGTTCGAGCATACCGACCTTGCGACCCTGGGCCGCTACAGCAATGAACTCAAAGATCTGGACGCCGCTGCGGACCTGGGCATATACAGCCACGGCCACAACCAGCTCGACCGCCTTGCCATCGATGCCGAAGTAGTCTACAAACCCTGCGGCGCCGGCGGAGGCGACGTCGGTGTGGCCATCAGCGATGAAGGGCCGCGGCTTGATGCATTCATCGCCGCCGCCGTCGAGCTCGGCTTTGATTCGATTCCACTGGAGAAGGCACAACATGGCGTCCAAGTTGCCCGCTGAACACGGATCACGGATTCCAAATTTTTTCCGAATGAGCGTCGCGGAACGTATCGCGGCGCTTCATGCAAGGGGTCTTTTGAGCGACGCCGACGTGCGGGCGCTTTCCTCCGGCGATCATACGTTGCGCCTGCCAGTGGCCGACAAGATGATCGAAAATGTGATGGGCGTATTCGGTCTGCCCATGGGCGTGGCGCTGAATTTCCTGATCAACGGTCGTGACTACGTGGTGCCTCTCGTCGTCGAAGAACCTTCCATCATTGCCGGCCTTTCGGGTGCTGCCCGCATGGCGCGATTGAGTGGCGGATATCAGGCCCAGAGCACCGAGCCCATTCTCATCGGTCAGGTGCAGGCAGTGAACATCGCCAATACCGACAAAGCCATGGCGGATCTGCGCGCAAACAGCGAAGAAATTCTAGCCCTGGCCAACAGCCTGCATCCAAAGATGGTAGCCCGGGGCGGCGGCGCGCTGGACATAGAAGTGTTCTGCCATCACGCGCCCGAGGATGGCCGGGACATGGTTGTGGTGCATCTGCTTGTCGACACCTGCGACGCCATGGGCGCGAACCTGGTGAACACGATGTGCGAAGGCATCGCCTCACTGGTGGAAACCATCACCGGCGGCAAAGTGTTCCTGCGCATACTCTCCAATCTCACCGACCGGGCGATTGCGACGGCATCGGTACGTATACCGGCAAAGAACCTCGAAGGCAAAGGATTTAGCGGTGAAGCGGTGCGCGACGGGATAATCCTCGCGAACGATCTCGCAACCGTGGACCCGTACCGAGCCGCAACACACAACAAAGGCATCATGAACGGCGTGGACGCGGTGGCAATCGCAACGGGCAACGACTGGCGCGCCATCGAAGCGGCCGCCCACGCGTATGCCGCTCGTGATGGTCAATACCGGGGATTGACCCGGTGGCGCAAGAGCGAAACGGGTGACCTCATAGGAGAGCTCGAGATCCCCATGAAGGTAGGTACCGTGGGGGGCTCGCTGGAAACGAACCCCAGCGTCCGCATCAATCATCGCCTTCTGGGTTCACCGAAAGCAACCGAACTCGCGGAAATCATCGCTACCGTCGGACTCGCCCAGAACTTTGCCGCACTACGCGCACTGTCTACCGACGGCATCCAACAGAATCACATGACACTCCACGCGCGCAGCGTCGCCAGCAGCGCGAACGTATCTGAGGAGCTGTTCGACACCGTGGTCGAAGCGCTGATCGAATCAGGCGACATCAAGGTCTGGAAAGCCCAGGAGATCGTGCGGAACCTCTCCCGCAGGGCGACCACACCCGCCGCTGTAGAGCGCAGCTCCGCGTGCGGCAAAGTGATCCTGTTGGGGGAGCATGCCGTAGTCTATGGCCGGCCTGCCCTCGCGCTGCCCATTCCTCTGGCGGTCGAAGCCTCGGTTCGCCCCGGTGGCGATGGCATCAATCTCGTCATTCCGCGCTGGGGGTTGGAGCAGAAGGTTCGGGCAAGCAATGCCCAGGGGTTGAGCGGCGTCCTGTTCGAAGTGCTCAAACAGCTGGAACTCGACAAGCACGCCATGACGATTGAAGTCATTCCTTACGTGCCACGGGCCATGGGCCTGGGTGGTTCGTCTGCCAACGCGGTTGCGATTCTGCGTGCGTTGGACCGTGCCTTCAGCCTGAGTCTCGATGATGGGCGCATCAATCAGCTGGCATTCGAATGCGAGATCGCCGCCCACGGAACGCCTTCGGGCATCGACAACACCATCGCCACCTACGGAACACCACTCGTGTTCCAGCGCGAAGGCGACCAACCGCGATTTGAAGAGATCCGGTTGACCAGCGAGGTTCCTCTGGTCATCGGCATCACCGGAAAGGAGTGCCTGACGGCGACCACAGTCGCCATGGTCAGGCGCGCCTGGGAGACCAACCAAGCCCGTTACGACGGAATATTCGACCAGATCGCCGCTTTGACCATCTCCGGCGTGGATGCCCTGAAGAACGCACAGTTTGGCGAGCTTGGCGAACTCATGAACCTCTGCCATGGGTATTTGAACGCGCTCCAGCTATCCACGCCGGAACTCGAAGAGCTGATCCACATCTCTCGCGCGAACGGCGCGCTTGGCGCCAAACTCACTGGCGGCGGAGGTGGCGGCTCCATGGTGGCGCTGTGCCCTGACAATCAGGATCAGGTCGCCAAGGCCATGGAGTCGGCCGGATACAGAGCCCTGATGGTAACCGTGCGCTCGTGAGCTTCTGGGTCAGTGGCGCCTAGCGTCAAGCACGCTCAGAAAGTCCCACAGTCCTTGAGCACACTCACGTGCTGCCTCTTGCGCGCGTGTACCCTGTTCCTCGCTCAACCCATCGAGCTGATCGGCTAACGCCTGAGAGTGGTACACGTCGGTTTCGGCATGAACATTAAAGAAGGCTAACGTGCGCTCGTCTGTCACTCCATAGGTGTTCTTGAGCGACTCGATCTTGGTGTTCGCCACTTCGGGGATCTGGGACTCGTAGGCAAACAAAGCACCAAGACCCTCAGCGTACGAGCTAGTGGTGCGGGCCAGGAACTTGTCCACGAGTTCGGTGGTCGCGATGTCTACATGCTCTACAACCGCATCTCGCGATTCGCCGAGCCCTTCGGCAAACCGAAGCCACAGCTCCGGATGATGGTCCTCCCCAGCTTCTTCATCGATGAGGTTGGCCAGCAGCTGGCGGCGTGATTCCAAATCTTCACATCGCGAGTGCACGGCGCTTACGTAGCGTGGGAACGCCAGCACGTGAGCGAAGTAGGCTTTCGCGTAGTCCTGTAGATCGCCTTGCGACAACTCCCCCGCAACCCAGGCCTGGTAAAAGGGATGATCGAGCATCCGCACGGGCTCGATGTTCTGCCGAATACGATTTGATAGGTTCATCTCACTTCTCCTGAAGTCGGTTTCAAAGAAAGCGAGAATTTGGGAACAGCTGACGCCCGCGTTCTCTTCCAACGCAGGGCCCAGGCGAGCGGCCGTCTAATACGCTTACGCGCGCTCCCTTGTGGTTATTTCCACTTCCGTCGAAGAATGTCGGTTCGCCAGTCGCGCGCGGCGACCAAGACTAGCGCAGCAGGTGGTTACGGGGCAACCAGGTTGAGGTGCGAGATGTCCGGGGCAATCGCCTTGGCTTCGGGTTGTGGTGTTCCGATGTCGGCACCGACCTCGGCGACGTCGAAGCGGATTGTGGCCATATCGACAACGGGCGTTCGGTCCACCGGGATTGTCGGGATATCGGCGCCCAATTCAGCGAGATCAAAATCTGGATCGATGTCGATGGTTTCGGGTTCGCGGTGGTCCACCAGGTCCACACCAAGGTCTGCGACCGAGAAATCCGGGACGCTGGCCACCACCAGCGCGGACGGCTCGACCGCCGATTCCGGCTCACCCTCCTGAATCCCGAGATGGCTGACGTCCACCGTCGCGGTCGCAGCCTGGCGGCGTTCGTCGCTGCGCAAGACGTCAGCGCCAACCGGGAGTACCTGCATGCCGGGCGCCGAAGCTGCGGGTTCCGCCGCAACGGAGCCGCCCGGCTCCACGGACACCACGCGCAAACGCGCGCCCGCTTGCTTGAACAAACGCTGGTAGCGAGCGGCGGTTTTAGTGTCGGCGTGGCCCTTCACGACCATGGCCGATCCCGAAAACAGCTTTTCCGCCTGTTTGTCGTTCAGCTTCAGCGCGTCAACCAGGCGCTTTTTGACCACGGCGGAGTGTTGTCCATCCAGGACCTCGCCGCGAAACACCAATCGATAGGCTTCATCCATGATGTGGATTGTAGCGCATTGCGTCTGCAGCACCTTCGCGTAATATCGAGATGGTCACACTTTTGGGGGGGAGAATATGGGCACAACCGCACAAGTCGTGGTATTGCCGCAAGACAGCTCCACGCTGCGGATCGAGGAGGTCGACCTGCCGGATCCTGGGCCGACTCAGGTGCTGGTCAAGCAATATGCGTCAGGTATTTGTCATTCTCAACTGCATCAGATGGATCGACCCCGTGACACGGCCGTGTTGCTGGGGCATGAGTCCAGCGGCGTGGTATTGAAAACCGGTGCCGAGGTAAACCACGTCCGCGAAGGCGACCTTGTGCTGATCACCTGGGTCCCGAGGAACGCAAGTGCGGCGACCTCGCCGCCAACGGCGATCGCATTGGACGTGTCCGATGGCGTGGCTCAGTCGAACAACGTCTTTACCTGGGCGGATCACACGCTCGCCGATCATCAGTATGTGGTAAAGGTGGATCCGCTCATCAAAACCGATGTGACCGCCATCATAGGCTGTGCAGTCATGACGGGGGCGGGCGCAGTAATCAACACCGCCCGCGTACAGCGTGGCCAGAGCGTAGCCATATTCGGGGTTGGCGGCGTAGGCCTTTCCGCCGTGGTCGGGGCAAAAGTTGCTGGCGCCGATCCGATCATCGCGATCGATCTAAACGACGCCAAGCTCGAATTCGCCAAACATTTCGGGGCGACACATGGCATAAACGCCAGCAACGAAGATCCCGTCGCTGCAATTCACGCGCTGACGACGAAAAACGACAAGTTTACCTACACGCAGACTCCCGTATCCGGCGCGGATTTCGCGTTCGACTGCATCGGCATCGAGCAAACCATGCACCAGATTCTGCCCGCCTGCCGTTCCGGACAATTCGGCGTACTCGACGGCGGCACCGGGGTGCTGGTGGGGGTGCCCTCGACCAATGTAGAGCTGAACAGCATCGATGTGCTGATCAACGAAAAGCACTTCATCGGCAGCATCGGCGGCTCATGTGCACCGGACCGGGACTTTCCACGCTTTCTTGAGTGGCACGAGAACGGCGATCTCGATCTCGACACCATGGTTACGGCGCGATATCGAATCGAACAGATCAACGACGCAACTGCGGCGCTCAAAGCGGGCGAGATCAGCGGCCGTGCCATCCTCGAGTTTTAAGGAGAGCCCCATCACGATGACGAGAATAGGTGATCCATGGCAGACCTGTTAAAGCTATCAACCGACATCATTGAACAGAGCAATTCAAATCCAGACTTTATTCCGGGCCCGATCAATCGCATTAATCACGAGCTCTCCGAACTGACCCATGATATCGCCATGGTCGAGGCGTTCTCCCACAGCATTGTGTTCAAGACCGACGACGGGCTGGTGGTTTTCGATACCAGCGGCGATCGCGGTGGTAGTCGCGTGGTGGAAGCGATCCGCGGCTGGAGCGACGATCGCTTCAATACGCTGATCTACACGCATGGACACATCGATCACGTCGGCGGTTGCGGGGCTTTTCTGGCCAACGCAGAAAGCAACAATCATGGTCGGCCGGCAATAGCCGGTCACGAGAACATTGCGCGCCGTTTTGATCGCTACAACTTTACCGATGGTTACAACCGGGTGATCAACGAACGCCAGTTTCGTAGCTTCAGCGGACGCGGCTACGACATTGGCGGGCTTGGAACGTTTCTCCCGAAAACGACCCGCGCGCCCGATATAACCTATCGCGACCACCTCGATATCTCGGTCGGTGGCCTCGACATTGAGATGCATCACGCCAAGGGCGAAACCGACGATCACACATGGGCTTGGCTGCCAGAGCACAAAGCGATCTGCGCGGGGGATTTCTTTATCTGGAACTTCCCCAACGCCGGCAACCCACAAAAGGTACAGCGTTATCCTGTTGAATGGGCTGCGGCCATGCGCGACATGGCCAGACAGGGTGCGGAACTGTTTCTCCCCGCCCACGGCCTGCCCATCGAAGGCAAGGCGCGCATTCGTGCGGTCTTGACCGACGTGGCCGAGGCGTTGGAGTTTCTGGTCGAAGAGACAATCGCTCTGATGAACGAAGGCGCGACGTTGAACGACATCGTGCACGCTGTGCATATCCCTCAATCGGTTCTCGATAAACCCTATTTACGACCGATGTATGACGAGCCAGAATTCGTGGTGCGCAACATCTGGCGGATGTACGGTGGCTGGTATGATGGCAATCCGGCCAACCTCAAACCAGCAAAGGATGCCGCGCTGGCCAACGAGATCGCCACCCTGGCGGGAGGAGCAAACGAGCTGGCAAAACGCGCCATCGAGGTTGCCGATGATGATATGCGCCTTGCCTGTCATCTCGTGGAACTCGCCGTTCAGGCCGAACCGGACAACAAGAATGCCCACGGTGCACGCAGCGAGATCTATCAACGCCGTCGGGAGCAGGAAACCTCCCTGATGGCGAAAGGCATCTTCGGGTACGCGGCTCGCGAATCCCAGGCCAAACTCGGAGATCGCGAGTAGGCAGATGCATACCACGCACTTCATCACCAACGATGAGATTCAAACGGCATTTCACGAAGCGGGCGAAGGCAATCCTTTCGTTCTGGTACACGGATTCACCGGCTCCAAGTTGGATTTTCACGATGAGCTGGAACGGCTCGAAGACCTGGGCCGGGTAATCGCCTTCGACCAACGCGGTCACGGCGAAAGCTCCAACCTGGCCCCATACAACTTTTCCAGGCTTGTAGCGGATCTAATCGGGTTCCTGGATCAAATCGGCGTGCAACGATGCGATCTCCTGGGCCACTCCCTGGGCGGCATGGTCGCCATGCGCGCCGTTCTCGAGCATCCTCACCGATTTCGCTCGCTGATTCTCATGGATACGGCGGCGGAACCATTTGAGAGCATGCCCGAAAACGTGCGTGAGCAGATCAACACCGTGGTGATGGAACAAGGCTGCGATGCCCTGCTGAAAATGATGCGCGGTCAGCCTGCGAGCCCAGCCGTGCAGCGCGGGATAGACTACCTGGGCGAGGCCGAACACTGGCGGCGCATCCGCGTGAAACTTAGCCAGATGGATCCCGCCGCCTTCGTCGCGTTAGGCGCTGAGCTTCAAAACTACACCGCGTTGACGGATCGGCTATCCAACATCACGTGCCCCACAACAGTCATGGTCGGCCAGAAAGACCTTCCATTCGTCGACCGCTCGAAAATTCTCGCGAGCGCTATCCCTGAGGCCAGGCTGGTGAGCATTCCTCTGGCCGGTCACTGCCCTCAATACGAAAATGCCGACGCCTGGCGCGACGCGGTACGTGTGCACCTGACAAGGTAACCTTTGTTCCTGGCGACACCCAGCAGCCTCAATTCTCGGTCAGAGACCGCTCCTGCGTAAGGCAGCTTGATTCAGGGACAAGCTACGATCGTCGCCCAACAGGTTCCCTTCCATGCGGTTCATGACATAGGCGATGCACAGCCGCGAGCGCGGATCGATTACCACCGATGACCCACCCCAGCCGCCCCAGAAACAGAGCTCGCGAGGCGACTGCCTGGGCGTGAGTCCGTAACCCATGCCAAAGCGCATGGGCACTTGCAACACCAGGTCGGTACCATCGATCTGCTCATCGAAAATCACCCGACAACCTGCCTCGGACATGATCTGCTTCCCAAACGCATGGCCGCCGTTGGCAACCACCGTTTGAATTCGCACAACTGATCGCGCATTTCCATGACCGTTGGCGGCCGGAATCTCAGCCCTGCGCCACCCTTCAGTGGCCGACGCTCGAGCGCTGACGGCGGGGCTTGCAAAGGTGCGAGCGGCAATGCTATCGCCCTCGCCCTGCCCGCCGAGATCCGATTTTGGGGGGATCAATTCGCCAATTCGATGAAAATGCTCAGTCCCCGTCCCAATGTGGAAGTCAGCATCCAGCGGTTCGGCGATCTCGGTACGAAAGAATGTCCCGATCGACATTCCCGTTACGCGCCTCACGACCTCGCCGATCAGATGCCCCTGGGTGATCGCGTGATAGCCGCTCGCCGTGCCCGGCTCCCACCAGGGCGCTTGCTTCTCTAGAACACCCACCACGCGATCCCAATCGTAGAGGTCTTCGCCCAGGATCGGTTCGTCGGTGCCGGACAAACCGGCTGAATGGCTCATGAAATGCCTGATCTCGATCTTATCCTTGCCGTTTTGCGCAAATTCCGGCCAGTAGGCCTTGACCGGCTCGTAAAAATCAATCTCGCCGCGGTCGGCCAACACCAACGCGCACAGGGCCGCCATGGTTTTGGTCGTGGAGTAGACGTTGACGATGGTGTCTTCCTGCCAAGGTAGCGTCCGCGCCGCATCTCGATGTCCACCCCACAAATCAACGACCATTTCACCTTCGAGACTGACCGCCACTGAGGCGCCAACATCGCCGTTGTTCTCGAAATTGGCTTCGAACGCCTCTTGCACCGGCGCAAACTGTTCGTGGCAGTAACCATGAATCTCGGTCATCGGCCAAGCCTCCACTGCAGCAGGGTAAAGGGATCATCTACGTCGCGATGGTGCTCGAAGACCGCTTCTACCTGCGCTCCGATGGACACCGACTGCTCCGGATCACCGAGCAGATTGCCGACCAAACGCACAGAGTCGGCCTGCGGTAGCTCGACCAACACCACGAGATAGGCGCCCTGCTCCCTCAATGCCGGGTGCACCGGATGCCACACGCGCTCGAAGCTGTAGATCACGCCTTGAGGTGACACAGGTTCAAACGAGAGCTCGAAGTGGTGACATCGATGGCAGAGCCACTCAGGCCCCCATTGCCAATGCTGACAAGCATCGCAACGTTGAAGCAACAATTGCTCGTCACGCAAGCCCTGCCAGTAAGGGGCATCCAACCCGTCAGGCGTAGCTGCGGGTTGCGGCAGGCCGGGGTTCAAGTAGTAGCTCACAGCGTTGACTCCGAACCGAAAATGCACGCGCTCACCGGTGTGACCATGGGACCGGAGATCACCATGGACACCTCGGCGTTGCTCACCTGATTGGTGGACTCGCCGCGAATCTGGCGCACCGCTTCGATGTTGAGGCCCAATCCATGCATATAACACTCGGCGAGATTACCGCCGCTGGTATTCAACGGCAGGTCGCCGTCTGGCGCCTGCAGCCGTTCGTTCACAAAAAACTCGTTGCAGGCATCCGGCTCGCAGAATCCGTGCTCCACAATGCTCATCAATACCCCACCGGTGAAATTCTCATAGCTCTGCAGCACGTCTACATCGCCGGGGCCAAGCTTGGCCATCGCGTACAGGTGCGGTGCCAGAGTTTTGAAGGTGCTGGTCGCGTAGTCCGGCGTATTGTGTACCGACGCCCCGGCTCGGTAGTGGGAACCCGACAGCGCGCTCAGAACAAAAGCCGGCGCGTTGTTGAAATCTTTTGCCCGCTCGGCGGCGACCACGACCATGGCGGCCGCGCCGTCATTCTCCAGACAGCAATCGTAAAGATGGAAAGGTTCAACGATCCAACGCGACGCATCGTAGCGCGCTTCATCGAGGGGACGACCATGCATTACCGCCCGAGGATTCTGCTGAGCATGATGGTAGGAAGCCAGCGAAATGGAACGCAGAGCCGGTTGTTCTACGCCATGGTCGTGCATGAAGCGTTGCACCTTCATGGCGAACATCTGCGCCGGCGACATGAGCCCGTAGGGCACAGTGTGTGCCATATCACCGGCGATGACATCGCGCCGCGGACCCTGACCGAAACGACCGAATTGCCCTTGGGCCAGGCCACGAAACACCACAACACATTCGGCCATACCGGCGGCGAGTGCTGCTGCAGCATTTCCCAGAGCGCCGGAGCCGCCCCCGCCTCCGCCACCCCACTGCATGCTGGCGAAACGTAGTTCTTTGCAGCCAAGTGCCGCCGCCAGATGTGATGGGTCGGCACGGTCGTTGCTATACGACGCAAACCCATCGATGTCCTGCGGCGCAATACCTGCATCGGCGCAAGCATTGATGATCGCCATCAATGTCAGTTTGAATTCCGCATCCGGCGACTGGCCTGCCTTGTAGTAGTCCGTCTCGCCAACGCCTACGACGGCGACTTTGCCTCTCAAGGTACGACTCATAGTTTTTCCCCCGGTCGGGAATGTACACCGCGCTAGGCCGACTCGGCAAACGTCTCGGTGTGAAAACGGAAGACGCGCATCTCCGAGGACCAGTGTTTCTCGGCAATCCCGGCCTTGGACTTGAGTTCGGCTAGAAACCGCCTGGGATCAGGCCAGCGTTCCCATACCTTGGGCAGGAAAGTCCCGCGCCGGTGCGCGGCTTCGACCACCAGGCCCATGCAGGGACCCAACTGCCTGATCAGGTCTTCCTCGCTGGACACCCGCATGGCCCGCAAAGGCGACAACACCGATATTTCGATTCGTACGTCATCGAGTTCGTGAAATGAAAGACTGGGAAAGCGGGGGTCAGAGAACGCAGTTTTACAGGCATTGTCTGCTAT
>Ga0114950_10001819_pt1 | contig 16242 bp, 12 predicted proteins | sample N075metaG_FD_83503 | JGI IMG/M metagenome (GOLD analysis project Ga0114950, IMG submission 83503) | Deep subsurface microbial communities from Kermadec Trench to uncover new lineages of life (NeLLi) - N075 metaG | ecosystem: Environmental > Aquatic > Marine > Ocean trench > Sediment | place... | reverse complement strand
GGAAGAGCTATCTGTCACGGCGGCAGCCCCGACTTGTGTCACAATCCACTCGGCGGGAACCGTATCGACGACGAGCACGTCATCGGGCCCCGCAGCGTTGGAATAGGTGAGCTCGAAGTCGTAATGCGTGGAAACGAGCTGTTCAACTTCAACAACCAAGTCAAACTCGCCATTGCCATCGACATCCGGCCCGCTTGTGAGCGTCTTCGTCAAACTCGCCTCGCCCGGAGGAGGGTCAGGCTCAGCAATGATGGCAAAGCTCTTGGCTTCGAAGACGCGGTCCGAGCCCAGGAAGGCCCCGAAAACGGTACTGGGAAGAGCGACGCCCGTCATCCCGGAGGGGAAGAAATTACCTGTCCCTCCCATGGGGAAGCGCAGGAGTCCGGGTATACGCTCGTCGTCCGCATTACCTGGGATGCCATCTGGACCCGCGGTCAAGGTGGTCCCCAATGCATCCGGCCCACCATCGACACCGTCGACGGTAAAGGTAGCTGGGGAAATGGTGACCCTGCGGAAGCTGAGTGCACGGTCAGTTGGGGAAGTAACGTGCGTCGTGGGTGTCACAACGCTATCGCCGGGCGTAACGGGTGTAACCGTCCCTATAGCCTCTACGTCGGTCAAAATGCTTATGGAGTTGCCGGAACCCTCGGTGAAGAACGCCTGCAGCGTGGCTCCGGAGCCGGAGGTGGCGATCAACTGCGGATTGGAAAGACCCGCTTTGGTGTACTCGGTGATGTCGTCGGTGCTCGGATTGAGCCGCCCGATCTCACTCGAGACGCTTTCGGTAAACCAGACATCACCTCCACTATCGATATGGATGCCATCGGGGGTGGCAAAAATGCTGGTACCCGTAAAGAGCCCCCCGCCCGGCACCGCCCACGTGCGAACGGCATTCGTTGCGGGGTTGAGGCGGACAATGCCGGCCGTGCCGGCGGTGGCATAGATCCGGCCGCTGCCGTCCTGAGCCAGTTCCCGCGGCTGTCCTCCCACGAACCACCTCGTCTGTGTGCCCGTGGTCGGGTCTATCCTGCTAATACTGCCGCCAGAAAAGGGTGAGCTGACCCAGATATCTCCCGTGCCCTGGTCTACCAGCACGTCCCAAACACTACCGACCGGGAAGTAGATCCTCGCAGAGGCCAAACCTGCGAACTTCACATAAAGCGGAGCACTGTTGGGTCCCCCAACCCACACGTCGCCGGGTCCGTAGGTTCTGCCGCCGCCGTCGGTCAGCACCGGGGCTGACGTGTTCAGGTCGATCGATGCCGTGAATCCACCGGCAATACCCCAACAGCTAAAGTCGTCGGTGGCCGGGTTCCACAGCATGGCCCCGCAGGGCCCACCCGGGCAGGTCGTATTCTCCCAGGCGGTGGCGATCGTCAGCGGGGCGGCTACCGTCGCCACGTCGAGCGTTAGACCCCCTATGTCAGCGACCGAGTCGTCGGGGTCAAATCCCAAAAGTGGTCGGGTGTCCCACACCCTCACCGTGGCATGCGGCAACGGATTGCCATCGCCATCGATATGCCCGCCGATGGCAAGCTGCGGGGACAGCACGGCGACGAACGAAATAAGACATATTGCCAGGGTAGTTCTAAAGAATAGATTGGTATTCATGTCATCTCCTAACTCCGTAGAGTCTTTTTTTTCTCGGAGGCCCCGTCGCTTTGCGTCTTCGTCTTTCGGCGGGTTTGGCTTCTAAAATTTTAGGGCCACAATAATGAGGAATCCACTATTGGCCCCAATGCAGCGTCGCGCCTGCGTTGTTGTTAGCCGGTTAAGGGTAAGCAATAGCCCCCTGTTTTGCGCTACCGAAATTGGGTAAGAGCGATCAATTATTTTTTAATGCCAAGCAAGAATTTGGATCAGGTGCCTAGCAGGGCCGGACCTGGTTTTTGTACTGGCTTGCAGTTTTGCCCGTGCAACTCTTAAACGTACGCCGGAACGTAGCGAGACTGTTAAAGCCCACCTCATGGGCGATGTTGGAAATTGAGCGATTATTGGCCCTTATGCGCCCCTTGGCGTTATCGATCCGCAGTACGGCGAGCCAGCAGCTAAAGCACACACCGACCTTTTGGTGAAAAAAGGTGCAGAAATAAGTGCGCTCAAGCCCGACGATATTCGCAGCTCGTTGCAGGCAGATATCCTCGTCGTAATGCTCTTTGCAATACGCAGCCAAGCGCCCCAAGTGCGGATAGTACGCAAATGCGGCGTCTCTTATGTCGTTCGGTCGACAATCGCCCAACTCTGCGATCTCCTCCCCATCTGCATTAGCGGAAGATGAGCGTCCGGCAGCCCGGCGATCTTGGGGTCCTTCGGGGAGTCATTCGTGGCTTCTCGAGGGAAGCGAAGGCCCGTGGCTTTCCGTCCCCGTCTTTCGGCGGGTTTGGTTTTTTTGTTGCAGTGGCCAACTATATAGTTGCAGTTGCTAAATATAGTGTTTGCGGTGTGGCGTCAAGTGTCCAAGCAGCGTAACGTTGTCGCCGACTACTATTCAGTTGGTTAGCCGAGCTATCGTAGAAACTAGGTGAGATGTCCGCGGAATTGGTGCGCATGAGAAACACGCACCGAAGCGCGACCAATAGCTCCTTTGGGTCGAGGCTGTGTGATAGCGAATCGATGTTCTTGACCGATCGGACAGCGCACCACTACGTGACCAGATGCATTCCCACATGCGCGCTCACCCCTTGACTCAATGGATTTTTTCTTGCAGAGACTTCCGAAATTCTTAGCAACGCAATACAATTCCCAATGATGACGAAAAAGACACCCATCCATGAAAAATTACATACTGATGAGAAAGCGGTATTAGACGATCCTATGTCCCCAAAGCTTGGTCCGCAGGTACATGAAGCTTTCTCCAAGCTTGCACGGCGCCTGCGCGCACTCGATCTCCCTTATGGTCTCACGAATGAAAGGCTGAGTACGCTAGCGGCTATTCGGGACAACGAGTCTATGTCGGTTTCTGCGCTGGCTGAGGCCGAGTTCGTGAGTCTGCCGACAATCTCCCGTATGGTCGCTAAGCTCGAAGACGAAGGCTTTGTGAGGCGCCGAGTCGATAAGCTCGATAGTCGATCAGTGCTCGTCTCGACAACGGCTAAGGGCAGGCGGGCCTACCAACGGGCAACGCAGCAATCTCTGGGCCAACTCAAAGGAACGCTTGAAACCTTAAATCCCGAGCAACTCGCCGCCATTCGCGCACTGCTGTTGACCCTCGAGGCCCCCCAACTTTCTGAGCAAGCCGACGAGCTTGAGCGTCTATATGCGACCGCGCCAGTCGGACTCTGCTATTTCGATACGGACCTGCGATACCTGTATGTCAACGAGTGGCTAGCTTGCATCAACGGCGTTTCGGTGCAAGCACACCTGGGAAAAACAATCGACGAGGTGCTTAAAGACGTTGCAGCTGGTGTCGTGCCGCAGCTCCGCCACGTGCTCCAAACGGGGGAGCCAATCATCGAGGGGATGGTCGAAGCAGAGACACCGGCTCATCCAGGAGAGTCGAGGCATTACATGCACAACTATTATCCGGACAAGGGCAATGACGGCATGGTGGTGGGCGTGAACTGCGTCGTTCAGGACATCACCGAGCGCATTGAACTGGAAAAAGGCAGTCGTGCCAATCCATAGGCAGGTTTGGATCTGTCGTGGCTGCTAATGCTTTAAGCATAATATCTGGTTGACAAATCTCTAGCCGGTCACCAACGACTGCTTTGGGTTGCGACTTCAACCGGTCGACGCAACATCTACACTCTAGCACTGGAGAGGGAGATGTTGGTGGCCGACTATGATCCTGTGATCGAGACATTCGTTACGGATAGTCCGTACCCAACGTTCTGCAAATGCATTGGCCTTTGGCGCTTTCACTGGAGTGCGGATTTGTCTGATACCAAGCGATGCGACTCGGCGATTGAATGAGGCGCCAAAGGAGCCATCACGGTCGTGTATCAGGTAACGCGATGGCTCCCTCGATATCCCGCAGGCTTCGACCATTTGTTGCGCCAGCCACGCCGAATTGGGATGAGCCGTGACCCGCGCATGTATGAGTTCACGACTACCGTGATGAACGACGAAGAATACGTACAGTGTCTGAAACCAGACGGTCTGAGCCGTAAACAGATCGCACGCCCAGATCTCGTCGCTATGCTGAGCCAGAAATTGTCGCCAACCGGGCGAGGGCGTTCCACTATAGGGTGTGTAGCGTCGCATTATTACCAATACCACGATCCGGATAAGGTTTTTGCGCCCTTCAGGCATGCAACTAAGAAAAACTCGCCTCCCGCCTTCGCTTGATGCCCGCCTTGGTTTCAGGTCCTCGACATTTTTTGTCCTTGCCACCAGTCCAAACACCGTTTGACACGATCCTCAACAGTTCCAGTGATTTCGACTCCGGATAATTCATAGCCCAACTGTGTGAGCAACTTGCCAGCGATTCCCTCGAAAACGGCAATATCGTTTTCGGCCATTTGGTTTCGCCAGTCTCTCAGTCCCTTGGTCGGCGGCAACCAGGCCGACTTGGCGGACAAGTTCGGATTCTTTTTGGTTTTTCCTGCGAAATAGTTAGCCATCTCTGCCGAGTCGGGAATCTGCAGGAAAGCGGCAATGTTTGCAAGCAGGGCGGGGGAATCTCCAACAAGGCTTTCGTATTTTAGCTCGTGGTACAGCCCTTCACCCAGCGCCTGACCGTCACGCGTACCTGTTGCCGTTTGCCAGCGCCACCACAGCGCACTGGCACCCACCGGGTCCTCTGCCCACAGGGACCATTTGCCCGGTCCCTTGGCAGTGCTGGCCCAGCTTACTGCGGACAGCGACGTATCTCTGCCGTCCCGAATAATATGAATGAATCGCGCCTCGGGAAACAAATGGTGCAGGGCGGGGATCTGGCGACAAAAGTCGGGGGTCTTTTCACCGCTGAGTGGTTTGCCTTGCCGGGCGGCACGAAAATCGTAGAGCCTCGAGACGAACTGGCTGTATGTGCGGCAATCCCTGGCAGCATCGCCGACCTCAGCGTCATCCAGGCCCATTCGATGGAAGCGACGATAGGCGAGGACCTGGTCGACCAGTTCCGGTGTCAGGAGTGGGTCGGGCGTCGTCGCAAGCGTTTTCTTTATCGCCCGCGTGATGAAGTGTGTATCGTTGGCGACAGTCAGTTGCGGGTGGTTGTCGAGCATTCGCTGCAGCAGTGTCGTGCCCGACCTGGGGCAGCCGACCACGAAGACGAACGGATTCCTGTTGCGTGTTTCAGTTGTTTGCACGGACCGCACTCCGTCTCCTCCTCAGGCGTTGGCAAGTCGGGCGTAACTACCCTGTGCTGCCATCAGTTCTGCGTGGGTGCCACGCTCACGCACCACGCCATTCTCGATATAAAGAATAAGGTCGGCGGCAATATTGTCCTGGAAATCATGCGTGATGAGAAACGTCGTTTGCCTCCTGGAGAGTCTGGCCAGGGCATCCATGACAGTCTGACGGCTGACTCTGTCCAGCCCACTGGTGGGTTCGTCCAGGATCAAAATGGGTGCTTCGCGGAGGATCGCTCGGGCGATGGTGATTCGCTGGCGTTGCCCGACGGAGAGGGTAACCCCTCGCTCACCGACCCGGGTCTCGTAGCCGTCTGTGAAAGATTCGATGAACTGATGGGCATTGGCCAGGCGCGCCGCATTCCAGATCTCCTCATCGCTACAGTCGGGCAGGCCGTAAGCAATGTTTTCCCGGATGCTGGTGGCGAACAATAATGTGTCCTGCAGCACAACGCTGACTTGCGCGCGAAGCGATGCGACCGTGACCTGTCGAATATCGATACCGTCGATCAGGACCCGTCCCCTATCGGGGTCATAGAGCCTGGAAAGCATGCCGATGATGGTTGACTTGCCGGCCCCGGATTTTCCGACAATGGAAACCAACTGGCCGGGACGGATCGAGAAGTCGATGTCCGTCAGCACGAGGTCAGCGGGATCGTAGCCGTAGGACACGTGGTCGAACTTGACTGCCCCGGAGAAAGGTGGCGCCGGGCGTGCATCCGGTGCGTCGGCCACCTCCGGCGCAATGTTGAAAATGTCGAGGACGCGCTCGCCTGCCGCGGAAGCTCTTGCCATGCGTCCCGAATATTTTGCAAAGTCCTGCATGGGCTTGAAAGCGGCCTTCAGGTAGGAAAGAAATACCAGCAGTTCACCGGCGCTAAGTGCGCCACGCATTACCAGCACCGTGCCGTAAAACAGAATTGCGGCAGTCGAAACGCCGGTCATTAACTGAACGGTTCCCTGCAACCGGGCCAAAAGACGCTTGACCTTGACGCCCTCCTTCAGACTCTTCTTGTTCTGCTGCGTAAACTGATCGGCAAAGGCATCATCCAGCGACAGCGTCTTGACCACCTGTATGGCATTGATCGACTCCGCTACCGTGGAGGCCATTGCACTCTCGCGGCTACGCTGAGTCCGGGATGCACTTTGAATTTTCTTGCCCAGGTAAAATGTTGGCAGCCAGTACAATGGTGCGGAAATCAGCACCAACAATGCAAGATTCCAGTTCATCCACAGCATCAGGCCGACCATCGAAGTCAATACCAGGACACTGCCGATCATCGGCATGAATGCAGTGACCGTAACATCCTTGAGCAGGCCGATATCGCCGATCACACGCACGATCAGGTCGCCGCTACGCGCCTCGTTATGGAAAGACAGTGACAGACACTGTATGTGCCGGAACAGGGCTCCCCTAACTTTGGCAAGGACTTTGTTTCCGACCAGTGCGAATCCGACTTTTTGGTAGTACGTACACAGAGCCCGCAGGCCTACGATGATCACCAGAGACATTGTGACCAGGGCGACCAGGGGCATGGGTTCGAGACTCTGAATCCATGCCGAAGGATGGTTCTGCACGGCACTTGGCAGAATCACGTAGTCGAAAACGAATTTCAACGGCCAGGGTTCAAGGGCCCGCATCGCCACGCCGACAAACAGCGCCAGGAAAGAACCCGCCAACAGCGGCCGATGCGCGCGCATGTACGGCCACATATAGTGGAGCAGACGCCCGATTCCCGGCATCGACTTTCTCAGTGTTTTCGGTCTGGCCATCTCAACATCCGTTACCGTATTGCCCGGCCAGCAGTGAGCGTGTCACGCAGGATGACATTGCCAGGTGCTACCCGCTCAATTCGCACGAGGCTATCGACTCCGGGCGACAGGATGCTCGAGTCGATCCCGTTGGTACGGTACAGCTTCCATCAGAATCGATAGCGGAACTGGAGCTTGCCGAGAAAAGCGTCATCGGCATTGTCAAAGGCATCGCCGGGACTGAACCAGGCAGCAATCACTTCCAGGTCCAGTTGCCTGTCGGTTCGCCAACCGACGATGAAGTCGATTTCCATTCCAAGATCCAGATCGATGCCGTTGGGCTGCTTGTCAATGTCGCTATTAACCAGGATGTTGCTCAATTCATTTTGTTGATAAGTGTGCCCGACCACGTCCAGAGATATGCCTTTGCCAGGTAACCAGCCAAGACCTAACGTCAAAATTTCTATGTTCGCCAACTCCGGATCCATCAGCTCACCGTAGTAACGAAACGAAGTGACGCCGGCGAATTTGGCATTGTTGTCCTGCAGGCCGGATTGCCGAAACGTGCTGTCAACGGTCGGATCCTGATCGTCTCCCTGGCCAACAGCGTAACCCACGATGAGCGCGAAACGTTCATGTACGCGCCACGTTGATCCGATATCGAAAGCCCACCCCTGGTTTTCAATCGGTCCGGTTTCGCCAACCATGTACGCCAATTCAGCCCAGACTTCCTGTCGTGGGAGCCAGTTACCGAGCGCACGGAATCCGAAGTTTGTTCGCTTGGCAGGTATCAGGAGATCGAAATCCCGATGAATCATGTAGCCCGCAAAGTGACGGTCTTCGTCATTATTGGATATGTACACAATGCTATTTGAGGCTGCCTCATCAATTATATTTCCATCGGATAAAGTTTCGCTGTAGGAGAATTCTGCGCGAATATTATTGCCGGTCCATACTGCTCGCAGTGCGTCGAGGTTCTGGTCGTAGAGCCATTCGCGTTTATCGTTGAAATTCACACGCCCGACCTGTAGATCGAGGCCGACATCAAACGGGTCAATCCAATAGAGATAGGTCTGTGCAAGTTTGGTTATCCCGTTACTTGTTCGACCCCCTGTGGCATCATCGCGCAGCAATTGCCGGTGATACAACTCGGCCATGGCGAAAAATGAAGACGTAGGTTGATATATGATACGTCCGCGGAAAATCGCTTCCAGGTCGTTACGGCCGTCAGGGCCAATCGCATCCAGGTCGAATTCATGTTCCGAAGTTCCGCGTGCCTGAACCTGCCCGCCCAAAAGAAGCGTGTCAGAAATCCAAATACCCTTTCCGAACCGATCTTCCTCGCTCAGATCACGCTCCACGATGACTTGTGCCCGGAATTCACTTGTCTGGTAGCGGGTCACGTTCAATTCGTGGCGGACCACCACGTCTCCCGGTATTTTTACCCGGTAACCCATGATGCCGACCTCAAGTCCATCGCGGTTGCTGCGGAGATTGTCAATGCGTCCCGTAATTCTATCGCGGCCCTCGCCCCTGCCGGCAATTTGTCTTGCGGAGAATTTCTCCGCACTGCGGTAGTAGCCTTCCACCTTCACACGCTTATGCTCGAGAGCGTTCCCGTTAACGTTGCGAAATCCGGTTTTTTGCTGGACTTCTACTCTCTGACCCAACAGAGTGAAATTGCCGCCCGCCTGAACGCCGCTGATGGTGCCAACCAGGATTTCGTAGCGACCTGGCTGCACCAGGTCTATGCGTTGCGCCAGAAAAGATCCATCCGCCTGCTGGAATCCCCTAACTTCCAACCAGTGACCCTCCGTCAATACATCAACGAAAGATTCGGATTGCGCCAGGCTTGTGCCATGTGCGAACAACAGAATCAATGCAGATGTTGATAATGTATCCAAGAACCTTTTCATCTTAAGTCTCCTTTATCCTGTTCATGTCATCCAGGCAGCGGTTGCCTATGGCAGTCAGGTTGGGCATGAGGTCAGCCCACCTCGGGCGAAGCGCATAAATCAATGCCAGCCTGCAAAACGCTGAGGCCTGATAAAATCGTAGTCTTTCCCAGAATCCGGGCTCTTCGTTTCTCGCCAGGCCCTGCAGAAACTTCTTGCCGCAGATATCGATGCTGCGCTGCGATGCCCCCGGCAGATCCTGTAAATCACGCAGCGCGAGGTGCACCAGAAAATTGGCCGGGTCCAGCGCCACATCGGCGCGGGTCATCAAATCGAAGTCCAGTAAGGTAAGGTGGTCGGCCTGTTGAACAAACTGTTTGTCATGCAGATCTCTGTGCGTCAGGCCAATCACTGCCGGGGGCAACTTGACCCATGCATCATTAAGTCGCTCGCGTAGGGCTTGCCATTGCGCTGGCAATTCTCCGCCCACTTGCGCCAGACGTGCTGCGTGTCTGTCGATCACCTGGAGTTCATCTTTGCTCTCAAACACGCTTTCGTCCGCCAGCGCATCGTGCGTCTGAAAGTCACGCAGGCCTTCGCCAACAAGGTGAAACAGGTCCATGTTGTCGGCCGACAAGCGCAGACGTTCGCCGGCCTTGAATACAATAGCCAACGTTTCGTCAGCCGAGTTGTGCTCAATCACCTCAGGTGCACGGACGCCACACCCGGAGAAGGCTGCGTATGCGACCTCATACTTGCGTGCCATACGATCGATTTGGCCACGACGAAAACCTTTCAAAACCCTGGGTTTCTGCCCTGAATGATCAACTAACGTAAGGCGCCGGCCGGGTCGGTAGCTCAGCAGAGTGGTGCTGGCCGCAAAGGATGGGTCCTTGAGACGGGCAGCCAGCGGTATCTTGCTGTCATTTGCCGCTTCGAGCTCTGTGAGCTCATGATTCTCCCACCCATACCAGCAGCGGCGCTCAGCCAGTGCCAGTTCCAGATGGACCGCACCCTTCCTGGTCATGTCCACGCGGATAACATGGCCTCGAATTCCAGTACTCACGAGCCGCTCCTCGATTTGTACGAGCAGACGTTTGAGTGGAAATGTGGTTCCGTTTTGCATCATCTCCCGGTGCTCCTCAGAACCCGGACTTCGCCATCATGAGATACGCGATCCAGAACCGCTGCCGCGATACCGTCCCAGCTATAGGCCATGGCGATTCTGCCGGCCTGTCGGCCAATCGAAATCCGTCTGCCGCGGTTCAGGATCAATTTAGCCAGCAGGTTCTCCATGCCGCGCGTATCGCCGGGGCGGTAAACGAACCCGGTTCTGCCGTGCTCGATGACCTGAGCCAGGTCATTGAGGTCCGGTACAACAGGTACCACCCCGCAGGCCATGGCCTCCATTAATTTGAGTGGCGAAAAATAACAGGGGACATCTGGCTGGTAGGTCAGGGGCAGCACGTCAAACGCGGCGACGAAATTCGGCATACTCACGTGTGGCTGCCAGCCTATTCGCGTGAAATGTTCTTTCGGCAGCCTGGCCAGGTCATCAAATTCTCCTTCACCGACGACCAACAAGTGGACGGGCAATCCCTGTGCCACAAGGTTCGAGACTGCGGAAACCAATTGTGGAAAGCCATGCCAGGGCCGTAGCCTGCCATGGAAACCGATCACAAAATCACCATCAGGAATATGCTCGCGCCGCACAGCAGTGCCATCGACCTGCAGGTTGAAGCGTCGCGTGTCGATTCCGTTGGGGCAGACCATTACGGCGTCGGGGTGGGCGCCTCTCGAACAGGCATATTCGGCAACGGCGTTGGACACGGCGACCACGCAGTACGCCTGGCTGAACAGAAAATTGTCGCTCGTTCGCTCAGCATCGGTTTCGGCTGTGCCGCGGAACCTCTCTTGTTCGTCCGCAAGCGGTGTGTTGACTTCCAGGACCAGGGGAATGCCGGCTTGTTGCGCGAACCGTGCACCCGTGTCTTTGCCCAGCGCGTAGCGTTCATAGACGAGGTCAAAAGTTTGCTGGGCGCCGCCTGATGACAGGGCTGATACCAGTGCGTCGTTGTTGGGCTGGTCGAAAGCGACGACTTCGCAGCCCTGCCGGGCGAAAGCGTCGCGCATGGCAACGAGGTGTACGGCCGCGCCCTTGTTGCGGTGCGGCGCAATACCCCGGTCCTGGTTGATAGCAGCAATCCTTGGCATCTAAATTTCTCTCCCGCCGATGACGGTTGCAATCATTTGTCGGATACGGCCAGCGTTGTTTACGATGTCGAACTTCTCCTCGATCTGACGGCGCGCATTCCGGGCCAGTTGAATACCGAGGTCAGGATCGTCAAGCAGCCGCTCGCAGGCGCCGGCCAGGCCTTCGATGTCCCTTTGTGGTACGGACAAACCTGTTTCGCCCTCGCGCAATACCTCGGGAATGCCTGTCACATCCGTCGAAATGCAAGGCGTTCCCATGGCCATGGCTTCCAGCAGGATGGTCGGAAGTCCGTCACGATCCTGATCGGCCGCTACCACGCAAGGTGCCGCAAGGATGGCTGCAACGTGTAGCTTTTCGCGAATCTCGCCTTGTGGCCGAGGCCCGAGCAGGAAAACACAATCGGCCAGACCCAGGTTCTGAATCAAGCCGGACAATTCATCTTTAAGCACACCTCCACCCGCAATTTCACAACGAAATCTCTGGCCTTTCGCCTTCAACAGCCCGCAGGCGCGGATGAGCTCGGCGAATCCTTTTTTCTCAACCAGTCGGCCAACAGCGAGAATTAGAGGGTTCCTGTCCCGGGGTTCGTTGAACGGAAATTCCTGCAGAGGCAGGCCGTTATCGATATGAACCACACGGTCTGCCGCGGTTGCATAATTGGATCTCAGGTATTTGAGGTTGTAATCACTGACCGTGACCACTGCGGCCGCATCCGCCAGCTTGTTATGCAACACCTGTTTGTCCACCGACTCGTGGTAAATGTCTTTGGCGTGCGCGGTGAAGGAATAGGTAATGCCTGTCATACGCGCCGCCAGCCGGGAAGTGGTCGTGGCGATCGTGCCAAAGTGCGCGTGCAAGTGACGAATGCCTTTCTCGTGCACTGCGAGCGCCAGCACCATGGCCTGGTGCATGTCTGATGCAATAACGTCCGGGTTGTCCGCGACAACCTGCCAGACTTTCGGCAGCAACTTCGCGGTGGCATGTAACTGTCCTAGAAATGCGGGTGCCTTACTCGATGGGCAGCGAATCTGGTGGACGGGCGAGCGAACTCGCGCGAGGGACTCGTGAAAACGCACGTCATCCGAAAGGCGCAATGAAAAAATGTCCAGCGACAAGCCGGCCGCTTCATGTGCGAGAATTTCGTTCACAACAAACGTCTGGGAAAAACGGGGGTAAACTTTGAGTACATAAGCGACGCGGGCTTGAGTGGTCATCGTCTCACCCTCTGCCCGGGTCGTTCGGATCATCGGCCGAATCAAATAACTCAGAGCAACGCTGTAGTAGCCTACGGGTCTGTGCTGGCCAGTCCTCAGCACGGTCGCGGAAAGGATTGTGGATGAGCTGAAACAGGCTGAGTGCTATGTGTCGATTCAATTCGCCCATGTCCAGACCCGGCCGGATGCTCTGATATCCACCCAGGAAGGCCGAAACCACCGACGGAATGTCGCTGGCTACCAGTTGGTGATTAATCGCGTTGCGTTCCAGATGTGCGACAAAACAGCCGATGTCGCTCAGGGGATCGCCCAGGTGAGCGTTGTCGATATCGATCAGCGCTACACCGCCATCGCCTGCAGTCACCTGTTTGTCGTAGAAATCGCCATGAATCGGGATCCGGGGACGGTCCCGATGCCGCCACCAATGGGCTAATTGTCGTGCGAGTTTGTTCGCCGGGTCCTGGATCTCTGGTAACAGGATGGCAAGTTCCTGGGCCAGCGCCTTCAGGCTTGATGCTATTTCTTTGGGCTTGCGGCTCTTTAGTCCAGGTTGACTGCCGTTGTGAAAATGAGCGATAGCTTCACCAGCCGCCTCGACGGTGGCCAGATCTCCGCCGGCGACGTACGACCGCAAGGTCGAGCCGGGCAACCATGCGTGGGCCAGTACGCGATGCTCTTTCGATCCACCGATCCATGCCGGGATACGTACGCTTTCGTTGTCTTGCAGGCGCTTGCGGTATTTCCTGACCTTTTTGAATTCAGCCTGGGAATAGAATTTTATCGTGGCACTTTCGCCGCTCGCGCTGGTGAAGCGAGCGACGAAACGCCGTTCCGGCTTGTAGTTTAGCGGCGTAAATTCCGCCTGTTCCCAACCGCTGTGTGACTTGAAAATTCGGGCAAGCAGTTCTTCACGGGTGCGCTGCTCTGCGAGCCTGCAAAGGCTTCCGAGTTTTGCATCGTTTGGGAAAAAGCAAAGCAGAATTTGCTCTTCATCCAGTGTAATCCGACCGGGGCCCAGCGGGCTGGAACAATCAGCCTGTTCGCGCGCTTTCTGCAGCTTGATGTCGGCATCCGCGCCAAATGCCTTGGCATAACCGTAAGACCAAGCTCCATCTACCTGAATGTCGAAGCGCGCTATGCAATTCATGCCGGGCTTGTAGCGAAGGTAGTCGAGCCGCAGATCCTGCATGTTAGCGATACTGCCAGCGGACTCTACCAATGCGGCCAGCCGGCTGGAATGCAGGAGGTGGCCGAAACCGGGTATCGCGGTTTCACGCTTGATCAGCGAATGATCCTCTGCGGCCAACATGTGCCTAGCCCGAACCGATCCTGAGTCTTGAGACGGTGCAATTCCTGGCTTGTTCCACATCTGCGGTCATCAGGTCATCGATAATGTCGCACAGCCTGTCCAGGCCACTCAGACTGGGGTAAGCCTTCTTTGCATCCTGTCTTTGGAGAGCCTGTTCGATAGCATCCCGAAGCTGCTCCGGGTCTGTATCCGTGACGCAGCTGACCAGTCCCATTTCCTCCAGACGCCGCGCCCGGATTAGTTGCTCTTTTCTGTATTGAAGGCGGGGCGTCAGTATGGCCGGAACCCTGCTTTGCATGATTTCCACACAACTATTGTAGCCAGCCATGCTCACCACGGCGTCCGATTCCTGCAACAAGCGTGGCACGTAGGCGCAAAAGCGGCTAATGCGAGTCCGGTCGGCCAAGCCCAGGCGTCGGATTGTATGTTTGTAGTGCCGCACCATCGCCGGATCCATCAATGGACCGGTCACGATGTGAGTAGCCCAATCGGCGGGTCTTTCCTTCAGAACTCTTATATAGGTGTCCACCCATTGCTGGCCGTCCTCGCCACCCCCCATGGTAACCAGCACTTTCTTGCGAAGAGAAGGGACGGGCTGGCGCCAGGACATGTTCAGCGGGGCGACGATATAACCGGTAAAATCGATCTTGTGCCGGAACGGCTCGAGAATTTTGTACTGTTTTCTTGGATCGAATACGTCCGGTGTGCCGTAAATGCAAATTCGATCGTAAGCATGCGCCAGTGCCCAACGATGTTCGTGTGTGTCCCAGGACGCAGCAACATACTCTGCTGAATCAAGTACATCGCGCATACCGTAGATCAGCGTTTTACCGGCGGAACGGGCCTCGCGCAGCATGGCCAGCGCTTCACCCAATAGTCCGGTGAGTTGGTGATCCACGATGATGAGGTGAGGATCAAAGGATCGGTAGGACTCAAGGATCAGACAACTGCGCAGATCAATGGTGCGTGACACGCAGCCGGAGAGTGTTCGCGGGATGTATTGTCCGCGCACATCCTTGCTGACGGCCGGCAGTTTGACTATGTCGCAGCGATTCGGTAGTCCGAATTGCGTGGCACAGGGTGATCCGGTAACGATCAACACATCTGTGTCCGCGAATCGAGCCGTGATGGCACCAGCAATTGCGAGGCTTCGCTTGAGATGGCCCAGGCCCCACGAGTCATGGCTGTACAGCAACACCCTCAGTGAGGTCGTACCCCGACCAACTGTGGATGATTGCCTACTGCGGACCGAGGGTAATGGCTTCATCTTACTCTCCATTGACATCGTCCCTACTCGCCACCATCAGCGAAGTCGAGGTGGCCGCTAAAGGTGCTACATGTGACGGACTTGTGTCGCAAGACGTTGACTCGCCTTGCACAGATACTCTTTCGCATACATTTAGCCTAGTAATTTTCCATAACCCTTGTGCAGTTTACCGAGCCAGGGTTGAACAAAACCGTGAGGCCGTTAACAAAACTGCGAACTTAACAAAACACTGCTCCACGTCTGCCTGCGGCGTATTGTGGCAACGTTGCCACGTGATTGAATATCTGTTGAATGACTGCGCCGTATGCAGTTGTCCGCTGACAATTCACTCGTCACATTCCTGACACGATAGAACGCACCAATTGGTTCCATTCACGGGCCAATAATTTACTGTACATAAGTACAGTCTTTCGGCGACCATTCTTGCCGGCGACTGGATATGCGGTATTGACAGGTTAACTGGCGATAAAGCGTAATTGCCGGATGAAAAAATCAACCACAATGTACAAACGCCACAAGTTTCCACCACAAATTATTCAATGCGCCGGATTTATCACGGTTGTTGCACGCTGTTGACTCGATAGTTGAGCAGAAGCGGGCGACGGTTTTGAGGCTTGCCGAAGGGGATTATAAAAACCCCGGCAAAATTCCGGCAGTGAGCAATGCGGCAAAAAGCAGTGCTCTAGTGAGTTGACGCTAACTGGTTGAATGTTAGAGGGAAATGTTGGTCGGGGTGAGAAGATTTGACTCGGATCGCCTTTGGGCGATCCTCACCCTAAAGGGCGCCTTCGGCGTCCAAAATGCTATCGCATTTTGTGAACTTCCGGCCCCTGCCTCCCGAAGGCAGCGCAGGCATTGCTACACAATGTTCCGCCATACACACCCACGAACACAAAGTAGTGAAAATTTGTTATTAATCAATCGTTAGTCATAGACTCAGAGTCCACACGTATTTGTCATGGCACATGGACGTGCATTGACCTTGGACTTACTGAGGACTTACAAACGAATGAAGGCGAGGTTATCAGCACGGACCATCCAGGCCCTTTTGCCAAGACACAAGCCATTCGAGGTAGTAGACACAGACCTGAAGGGTTTTCTATTGCGCGTACAACCTTCTGGGGCGATGGCCTACTATTTTTCCTACCGGAATAGGCAAGGCAAGCGGCTGCGCTATCGTCTCGGCAACCGGGACTCATTAAGCCCTGCCCAGGGTACTGACAAATTAACGGCGGCTGAGCGACAATGGCGAAATGAGTACACCCAATAATCAGTACAAACGTCATCGATTTCCACCCG
>Ga0114950_10001816_pt1 | contig 16247 bp, 10 predicted proteins | sample N075metaG_FD_83503 | JGI IMG/M metagenome (GOLD analysis project Ga0114950, IMG submission 83503) | Deep subsurface microbial communities from Kermadec Trench to uncover new lineages of life (NeLLi) - N075 metaG | ecosystem: Environmental > Aquatic > Marine > Ocean trench > Sediment | place... | reverse complement strand
CGAATTTGTTCCATACCAAAACTTGCAAATAAGTCACTATTCTCCAGGAAAAACTGTCTTCTTTCAGGAAAAAATAATTCAAACCTGCTTAGGTTAGTAACCTGTCTATCCACCTCTACCTGTGAAAAATCCGGATTTACTGTCAAATCTAGATTTAAGGAGGACGTGATGGCTATTTTGGCATCTATTCCAATATCCCAATTCACATCTTCTTTGCCGCCATTTTGAAGGTCTTTTGTGTAATTTGTCATTCCATATGGAATTAACGATATGTTTGTTCCTGGATTAGGAGGAGTTTTGTCCCATTGTAAAATTCCAGTGTAAGCCAGGGATGCTGTGGGAAATTGACGTGGTACCGGAGTCCATGATGATTTTTCATTGAGCTTCAGATCAAGTCTGCTAAAGTTGATTCCCCACTGCTTGATTCCTTTTTTATAGCGCATGGTTTTGAATGGAATTCTACATTCGAAAATCCACTTATCTTCATAATTCTTAACTTTTGACGACCACTTATTATCCCAATTAAGATTCACACTTTTTCCTCCATACATCAATCCGTCCCACTGAGCGCCGGCAGCGTTTGCACCAAAACTAAATCCATTCGTTAGATCATCGAAAGGATCTATAAAAACAAGGAAGTTATCGTTACTTCCAAAAGAGAAATCCCTCCGTAATGACTCGACGATATATGCCCCGGGCAGGTCATCATAACAGATAGCAACCAGATAAAAAGCATCATCATCATAGGCCATCATTACTTCTGTTCTGGCTTTCGAATGACTGGTATCCATAGGAATAACCATAAAAAAATCATGTGCCAAATCAGCATTAGACCAGGTTGCTTCATTCAATTCTCCATCTATGATAATAGGATCTTCTGCTTCTTTAATATTTAAAATATAATCTGCATTAATTTTCTGAGAAGATACATTTGATGAGAATAAAAAAAGCAATGTAATTAACCAATAACCTCGACACATAAATATTCATTTTCAAAATAGTGAGGCAAAAATATGGTATTAATTCAGAATAGATATAACATTTATCAGATTAGTCATTTTTCAAGGCTTTCAGCTAATTTAATGGAAGTTTTTGAAGTAGGCAGAGTATTTTATATTTCATTTTAAAAAATTTGTCTGTTTCCGTTCAGAAACTAAATATCTGTAAAACCACTTTAGTATATTCTGTTTACAAAGAAAGTTAATATTGAAATTACCTTTAAAGCACTAATAATCGCTTAGATATTTATTATTATTGCCAAAATATTTCTTCAATTATCAAATGACATGAAAAAGAATTTATACAGATCTCTAATTCCGATTTTCCTCCTTTTTATAATTATAAGTTGTTCTCCAGTTTCTGTCCATACAACAAAACCAAATCCATCGACTGCAAGCCTTGATCGGATATTGATCATTGCTATGACCAACCAGTATGAATCACGAAAAATGTATGAGCAGGAATTATCGTATCGTTTACGAGAAAAAGGTTATAATATGTTCAGCAGCATCAATGTGGACAAAGAGAAAAAGGATTTATTCACCAAAGAAGAAATTCTTAAATTAATTGACGAAAAAAATATCGATGGAGTAATAACCATGCGACTAAAGGAGATAACAATCAAAGAAAAATACGGTACTTCAGATCGATATATTTCAGATATGTACAACCAACATAATTATTTTTTCAATTATATCGATACGTACTATAATGTGTACAGTTGGTCATATCAACCAGAACAGACTGTAATTGTGGAAGCGAGCCTTTTTGATGCAAGCGATAAGTCCTTGATTTATCTGGTAGAGGCTACAAGAAAAAATTCTGAGTCGGAAGAAGAACTTGCCGGTGAATTGACTGAAAGTTTTGCGAAGGCCTTGGAAGGAAGTGGTTTACTTAAGAAAAGGTAAGCTTCTGTTATTGATAATATTTTAATCCATGTAATTGGCTTACTATCAAATCTTGTGTAATAATGATTAAGATATTTCTTTTATTTAGTTTATCGTTTATTCTCTTGCAGCCTTCTATTGCGCAAGATACACTCACATATTCCGTTTATTTTCCCAACGCGGTTCATCATGAGGCTGAGATTTCCATACAACTGGAAAATGTTCAAACCGGTGTATTGAAAGCTATAATGAGCAAATCTTCTCCAGGCAGGTATGCTGTACATAATTTTGGAAAAAACATATACAATTTGCTGGCTTATGATGATGATAATAAAAATATATCTATTCGAAGAACAGAACCTGATATATGGGAAATATCCGGAATTAACCAAAAAGTAAATATTAGCTATACACTATATGCCAATCATGCTGACGGCACCTATTCTGGCATTGATGCGGGATTTGCCAATCTCAATATGCCGGCAACTTTTCTCTGGATTATGGGAATGGAAGATATTCCTGTTAAAGTTATTTTTAATCTAAGAGACAATAGCTCATGGAAAATTGCCACACAATTGACATTACTCGACAGCATTAAAAATATTTATACAGCTCCCAACCTGCAGTATTTAATGGATAGCCCGTGTATATTGTCTGCATATAAATTAAAAGAGTTCCATGTAGGCACAGGTGAAAAACAGAGAATACGATTGGCAATTAATTCAAATGCCGCTGATGATGAAATCGAGCGATTTGTTGAAATGACTCAAAAGGTGGTGAATGAGCAAAAGACGATTTTTGGCGATTTCCCATCCTTCATGGATAGCACATATACGTTTTTGTGTAGTTATGGTCCGGGCTTTTACAGCGATGGAATGGAACATAGAAATTCCACCATGATTTCCTCTCGAATACCATTAACAGGCAATCAAAACAGACTGATAAGTGCCGTTTCTCATGAATTTTTTCACGTGTGGAATATTGAACGAATTCGACCTGCCTCTTTAGAACCTTTTGATTTTACTAAAGCTAATGTCAGTGGCGAATTATGGTTTGCAGAAGGCTTTACAAGTTATTATGGCGATTTAACACTATGCAGGTCAGGACTGGTTGAAAAAGAAAAATACGTTAATTTATTGAGCAATAAAATTAACTATCTCATAAATGCCCCGGGTTGGAAATATGGCTCACCGGTCCATATGAGTGAGATGGCTGCATATACAGATAAAGCGGCTGCAAATGATGATGTTAATTTTTCAAATACGTTTCTGTCTTATTATGTATATGGAGAAATCATTGCATTAGCGATGGATATGTCACTTAGAACAGAATTTGAGAACATTTCGCTAGATGATTTAATGAAAGCCATGTGGGTAAAATATGGAAAAGATGAAAATCCATATACAAATACTGATCTGCAAAATGCGCTGGCCGAAGTTTGTGGCGATCCTGATTTTGCTAAAGATTACTTTGACTCATATATTTTCGGAAATGAACTTCCTGATTTTGAAAGTTTATTTGACAGTTTTGGATATAAGCTGATCAAGAAAAACCCGGGAAAACCAAGTATCGGATTTTTGAAATTGAAATTTGAAGGGGACACCGCCACATTACTTTCTCCACCTCTCGTGGAGACCGCATTATATAAAGCTGGATTAAATAAAGGAGACCTTATATTATCCATTGACGAACAGCCGGTAACCAGCTATCCGGAATTGAATTTTATCATTGGTACAAGGAAAATTGATGACGAGATTGATATTTCTTTTTCACATTTTGGGAAAATGAAAAATAGCAATTTTAAACTTGCTGAAGACAATCAACTTATTTTAATTCCAAAAGAAAAATTTTCAATCCGAATTACAGAAGAGGAAGAAAAACTCCGTGCCGACTGGTTGAACAGCAAGGTTGTGACAGAGTGATAGATAAGACCATTCAGGCTCCTAATCTCCTATAGAAATTATTCTATTACCCATGTCTCGTTGCCGGCAATTAGTTCATCCAGATCTCCTTTTCCCTTTTGGGCAATATCATTATTAATCTGTATATCTAATAACACTTCATAATTCGGCCGTTGGGCCACGAAGAGTACGCCGAATGGTCTTGGGAAATTTTGGTCCACAAACAAAGATTCCATACGAATGAGAATGTTGGACTTGATATTGTCAGTTTCGTCATGAATCCATAAATCATCTAAAGAATAGCCGTCACTAAGCTTCACAATTTTAGGGTTGGTACCGTCAAGGATTATCCCCAATTCATCTTCCTGCCCAAAAACCATTGGTTTACCATGTTCAATAAAAAGCGCATTTTGTCTTTTGGAGTCTTTTTCTGTAAAACTGAAAAATGCCCCATCATTAAATATATTACAGTTCTGATAAATCTCCAGAAAGGAAGTTCCCTTATGCTCATGGGTTCTTTTTAGCATAGCCTGCAGGTGCTTTGGGTCTCTATCCATAGATCGTGCAACAAAAGTCGCATCTGATCCCATGGCAAAGGCCGATGGATTAAATGGATGATCCAAAGAACCTAAGGGAGTGGATTTGGTGATGGTATCCATTTTGGAGGTTGGGGAATACTGACCCTTTGTAAGCCCGTAAATCTCGTTGTTAAAAAGCAAGACATTCACATCAAAATTTCTTCTCAGCAGATGTGCCATATGGTTTCCACCAATAGAAAGTCCGTCGCCATCGCCGGTGACAATCCAGACGCTAAGCTCCGGGCGTGTAGCCTTCAGTCCACTGGCAATTGCCGTTGCCCGGCCATGAATGCTATGCATACCAAATGTATCCAGGTAATATGGGAATCGTGATGAACACCCAATACCAGACACAAAAACGATATCCTTTTTATCAATACCTGTTTGAGGTAAAATGGTTTGCATTTGTTTTAGAATGGAATAATCTCCACAACCCGGACACCATCTAACTTCCTGACTTGAAACAAAATTTCTTGATGACAAAACACCACCATCATTAGGCAAACCGTTTTTTGATCTATCCTGTCTTTTTATTGGAGCTTTTATTTTCATATGTATATATTGTTGGAATCAAATAAATGATTAAATGAACAAATGCATAAATGTGATTTTATAATATGAGTTTCTATTTTTTTGTCGCTCTTAGTGAACATCTAATAAAAATTCCTTTTCTACCACAAATTATTTATAAATAATTTCTGGTACTTCATCATTTTAGCAATTATTCATTTTATCATTTATCCATTCGGATATAACTTAATAACTTCCTCTTTTAACTCATTTTTAGTAATTGGCGTTCCTTTTATTTTATTGAATCCAATTGCATCTATCAGGTATTTATCCCTAATCAACTTAATTAATTGACCATTATTGATCTCTGGAATTAACACTTTATCAAATTTATGTAAAAGAGTTTCCAGATTTTTCGGAAAGGGTTTTATGTAAGTAATGTGTGCATGAGATACTTCCAGTCCTTCCTTTATCAACTCAACTACTGCACTTTTAATGGATCCAAAAGTTGATCCCCATCCCAGAATCAAAACCTTTCCTGAATCCTTACCGGAGTCAATGGATTGTTCAGGTATAAAATCAGCAATTCGTTCAATTTTTTCTTCCCTTATTTTCACCATCTTTTGATGATTTTCCGGATCATAGGATATGTTTCCTGTAAATTCTTCTTTTTCCAAACTGCCAATACGATGTTCCAATCCTTTGGTGCCGGGAACTGCCCATGGACGCACTAAGTTTTCATCGCGAGAATACGGCATGAATTTTTCATCGTTTTCTTTACTTTTCAATATATCAATCTTGATGTCAGGCAAATCGGCGGATTTAGGAAATCTCCATGGTTCTGCACCATTAGCAATGTATCCGTCACTCAATACTAAAATTGGCGTCATATGCTCAATGGCAATCTTCACCGCTTCATAAGCCACTTCAAAACAAGATGACGGTGTGGATGCAGCAATTACCGGAATGGGACATTCTCCATTTCTTCCGTAGACAGCCTGCAACAAGTCTGATTGCTCTGTTTTAGTTGGCAAGCCAGTGCTTGGGCCTGCACGTTGAATATTTAAAATCACTAATGGCAATTCTAACATTACCGCCAGTCCCATGGCTTCAGATTTTAGCGCAAGGCCAGGTCCGCTAGTTCCGGTAACTCCTAAATTGCCACCATAAGCGGCGCCAATAGTGGAGCAAATAGCAGCAATTTCGTCTTCAGCCTGAAATGTTTTTACATTATAATTTTTATGCTTCGCAAGTTCATGTAACACATCGCTTGCCGGTGTTATAGGATATGTACCATAAAATAACTGAAGGCCCGTTTTTTGCGCAGCGGCAATTAGCCCCATAGCCAATGCAGGATTCCCAGTAATACTTCGGTAAGTTCCGGGAACCATTTTTGCAGGTTTTACTTTAAACCTGCTTGAAAAAGCTTCGGTAATATCTCCATAATTATATCCTGCTTTTAGAGCCTTTATATTGGCCTCTATGACCTCCGCTTGGTTTTTAAACTTTCGCTTAATAAATTGAATGGTATTTTCAGGTTTTCGGTTGTAAAGCCAATAGATAAATCCTAGAACAAACATATTTTTTGACCTATCCTTGGCTTTAACCCCCATTTCTATGTCAATCAGCGCTTGCCTGGTAAGCTTTGTGATATCGATTTTATACACAAGATAGGTAGAGAGCTGTCCATCGTCCAATGGATTAGTCTCATACTTGGACAATTTAAGGTTACGTGAATCAAAACCCGCAGTATTGAGAATAAGAATCCCCCCCTTCCTCACATTGAACAAGTTGCTCTTCAATGCAGCGGCATTCATGGCAACCAATACGTCACAGTTATCGCCAGGTGTGTATACTTCCGTACTTCCAAAATGTATTTGAAATCCCGAGACACCGGGAATCGTTCCCTGAGGGGCTCTTATTTCAGCCGGGAAATCTGGGAATGTGCCTAAATCATGACCAATTGAGGCAGTGTTATTTGTAAATTGAGTGCCAACCAATTGCATTCCATCTCCGGAGTCTCCGGCAAATTTGATGACAACATTTTGCTTTTCTTCTATAGTCTTATTCATTCGATAGTTAATAATTCACATTCTCTAACAGCTAACTGAAAATTTTAACAACTCAAATCCATGGTTGTTTATAAATATTTGTAAAGCTAAGAAGTTTTTAGATCGATTTTAAATTATTGTGTCTTTCAGATGCTTTTTACTTTTATTCGGATAGTCCGTCATATAGTGAAGTCCCCTGCTTTCATTTCTTCTCAAGGCCGAAGTAATAATAAGAAAAGCAATGGTGGCAAGATTTCTCAACTCTACCAATTCTCCGGAAATTTTTGATTTCTTGTAGTAATCTTCAATTTCCTGATACACCACATGTATCCTTCTCCTGGCTCTGTTCAATTGTTTTTTTGACCGCACGATTCCAACATAATCCCACATGACGTTTTGAATTTCTTTCAGGTTATGTCTGGTTAAAACCCATTCTTTTTCATCAATAATACCTGATTCATCCCATTCCGGAATAATAACAGCGCCAAAATTTCTAGATCGCTTATTAATAACTTTCATAGCGGCATTGTGACTAAATGCCAAGCCTTCGATAAGGCTATTACTGGCAAGCCGGTTTGCTCCGTGCAAACCAGTGTGGGCAGCTTCTCCGATAGCAAAAAGATTTTGCATGGAAGTTTGGCCGGTTAGGCTGGTCATAATACCTCCACAAAAATAATGCGCTGCAGGAACTACAGGGATCAGATCTTTTGATATATCTATACCTATGGATGATTTGCAATACTTAAAAATATTAGGAAACCTGGATTTAACTTCCTCGGAATCCAGGTGCCGCATATCCAAAAAAACGCAATCTTCCCTCCTCTTTTTCATTTCTGCATCAATTCCCCTGGCAACAATATCTCTTGGCGCAAGCTCTGCCCTCACATCATAACCAGGCATAAAACGTTCATTATTTCCATTGATCAATGTACCTCCAAAACCTCTCAATGCTTCAGAAATCAGAAATGATCTCTTGCCTGGGTTATACAATGAAGTTGGATGAAATTGAACAAATTCCATATTAGCGATTCTTACTCCTGCTCGATAGGCCATCGCCACACCATCTCCTGTGGCTATATCCGGATTTGTTGAATGTAAAAACACTTTTGAAGCCCCACCTGTCGCAATGATGGTATAATTTGATTGAAAAGGTGTGACGCAATTATCTTTTTCATTAAGCACATAAACACCAAAACAAATATTAAAAGCGGATTGAAGATTTCCCAGCACATGGTGCTCCGTAATTAAATCAATTGCTAAATGGTTTTCATAAATTTTAATATTTGGATTTTCATTAGCTTTTTCCAGAAGCGCCCTCTGGATCTCTGCCCCTGTCATATCAGCTGCATGCAATATCCGATGCTCTGAATGCCCACCTTCCTTCGCCAGGTCATAAGTACCATCATTTGATTTTGTGAAATTTACTCCCCAATCCACAAGGTCGTTTATTCTATCAGGCGCTTCTGACAGCGCAATTTCTGCTGCATCCTGATGGCAAAGCCCGGCCCCTGCAATCAAAGTATCCTTGAGATGTTTCTGAAAATCATCGGAATCTTTTGTGACTGAGGCGATCCCTCCCTGTGCGTATGAGGTGTTAGACTCGCTGGCAGAGCGCTTGGAAATAACATTTACTCGTCCATGATCCGCTACTTTGAGTGCAAAACTCAGACCAGCAACACCACTTCCTATTACCAAATAGTCAGATTTTATAATCGAAGACAATTCCTGCGGGTATTTAAAGGTTTAGTTTTTTAGAAATTTCCAACATTCTTAAAATTGGAATTTTAGCTTTGGCTATTAATTCGTCACTCAACACCAATTCCGGTTGCTCATGTTCAAGGCATAAATAAAGTTTTTCCATGGTATTGAGTTTCATAAATGAGCAATCATTACAGCCACAAGTAGAATCAATTGAGGGAGCAGGAATGAAAACTTTATCCGGGCTGTTTTTTTGCATTTGATGCAATATGCCGCTTTCTGTAGCGACGATAAATTTCTTTGCCTCACTTTTTTGAGCGTGTTTTAACAATGCGGTGGTAGAACCTATAAAATCCGCAATAACTAATACCGGCTTCTCACATTCAGGGTGCGCAATAAATTCAGCATCACGTTGTTGATCTTTTAGATCCAGAATTTTTTCCAGAGAATATTTTTCATGCACCATACATGCGCCATCCCACAATACCATTTCCCGCCCTGTCTTGCTATTGATATAGTTGCCTAAATTTTTATCCGGAGCAAAAATTAGTTTTTCGTCTGCATCAAAACTTTTGACAATTGACTCAGCATTGGAAGAGGTACAAATCACATCCGAGAGAGCTTTAATATCTGCAGAGCAATTGATATAGGATATTACCTTGTGATTTGGGTGTTTTTCTTTAAATGCTAAGAATTTGTCTGCAGGGGCCGATTCAGCTAGTGAGCAACCGGCATTCAAATCAGGTATAAGCACTTTTTTATCCGGATTTAATATTTTTGCAGTTTCTGCCATGAAATGAACTCCAAGAAAAACAATAATATCGGCATCAGTTTTTTCAACCTTCTGACTTAATCCAAGGCTATCTCCAATAAAATCAGAAATATCCTGCAAGTCGGCGGTGATATAATAATGGCCAAGAATTATGGCATTTTTCTCGTTTTTTAATCTAATGATTTCCTTTTCCAGGTTAATCGTTGGATCTATCGGCAGGTTCAAATAACCAAATCTTTCGATCAAAGATTCTATTTCCATATCCTTTCAACTTAAATAGCGCGCAAAGTTAATAAAAATAAGATTTAATTACCCTATAAATACACATTCCAAATCATATTAATAACAATCAATTGTATAATAATGTTCTTTGACTAACTCTTTATCGACGATTAGAAATTATATACTATTACTTTCATTGACACCTGCTCCTATCTCAATTTCCACTTCTGGTTTTGGCATTTTTCATTTGCAAATTTACAAATTGATGTTTTATAATTGGGAATTTAAACTTTGTGCCCTTTGTGAAAATCCTTGCCCTCTCAGTGTGAAACTATATATATCTTAATTTCACGCAAAGAAATTAAAGTAAAAACACGCAAAGACCGCAGAAATTATATAATGAAGTTTTTGTTAATTCGAAAATCCGAATATTCTGCAATCTGACCAATATGGAAAAACACGTAACTCTCTAGCAAATCTCAAAGACCCAATCGGAATGCAACCGATCAAATCGCACCAAATGGGAAAAAGGATATAAAAACCACTTGCGGTAAATCTTTTACACGATTGCCAAAATCCAGCTAAACAAAAATTCGCTAAAAGACATAATCACAAAGATCAGGTCAATCGCATTAAAATTTATAAAAAATCTAAAACAAATTGTCAAATTATAGATTATAATTATCACCTTATACTTCGCAATCAAAAAAATATATCTCAACTAGAAAACATAAAATCATGAAATTGATAACCATACTTTTGCTTTTTTTAATTGGCTTTTCTTTCAGCCTATTCGCCCAGGTAGAAGTTGGAGATAAAGCACCTCAATTTGAAGCTATGGATGACTCAAATAAGTTATGGAATTCCAGCGACTTTGTTGGTGATAAAATTATTGTTATTTATTTCTATCCTGCAGCAATGACCGGTGGTTGCACAAAACAAGCCTGCGCATTTCGAGACGACAAATCCAAATTAGATGAACTGGACGTTTTAGTAGTAGGCGTGAGCGGGGATAATGTAGAAAATTTAAAGTATTTCAAAGAAGCTCATGATCTGAATTTTCCTTTGCTTGCCGACTCTGATGGAAAAATTGCAAATAGATTTGGCGTCCCATTGAGAGAAGGCGGTTCTATTGTTAGAAATATTGAAGGTACCGATATTACTCTTGAACGTGGTGTGACTTCCTCAAGATGGACTTTTATAATTGATAAAGAAGGAAAAATTATTTATAAAAACACAGACGTCAATGCATCTGAGAACAGCAAAGAAGTTCTCGATGTAATCCAAAATTTATGACTTCTCACTTCTGAATTATGTCTTGTACCCCAGAAATAGCTCTAAGTCGATGTAAGGATATTTGTTTTTATTAATTATTTATTCATTTTTTTACATATAATAAATCACCCAAATGCTTCGGATAGTGTCTTTTTAATTCATTTATATAATTATATTTATATTGCTTTGCATTTAACGGTTACCCAAAGCAAGCGTATAGTATCTACTTACACAAACAAGAATTAAGGACATATTAAATACTTTAGGATATGACACTCACAGATAATAAAACAAGCTACATTGAAGGGCTAGTGTCTTTATATCATCTTTTAATAAATGCCGATGGATATATTGATAAAAAAGAAATTAAGATGGGTGAGCTAATGAAGAAGTATGAAAATATTGATGATTCTTTGTTTAATCATTTACTTGATAAAATTTCATCGCAAAAGAAAAATGAAATAATTAATGATTGTGTAGATTCGCTCAATAAATGTGAATATGAGTGGAAAGTTAAATGCATCGCCTGGATGTCGTTAATTGCAAACTCAGATGGATTTATGGCGGCTGAAGAATGGAAGCTAATCTATTTCATATACAATAAGGAATTGAATTTGAATTTGAATGATATTTTGGAAATGCAAAAACATCTGCCAAGAACAGAATAAATGTTAAACCACTATCACAACTAGTTGAAACTATACTTTAATAGTTACAAAAGAGCCTCTTTTTTCCAGAGGCTCTTTTTATTTTATATCTGGATTAAACAACCTCTTCTCCAATTTATGTAAATTATCAAAAGAGTTTTATATTGTCGGATTAACCTGGAATAAGAATTGCCAACGTAATAATATCCATGGATTATGGAAAGCACAGTTAAAATTTTTGTAGTAGAAGATGACCCTACATATAGAAAATTCCTGAAATATGTACTTGGTCTTAATCCCGATTTTGAAGTAGATTTTTTCACCTCCGGTAGCGACTGCATAAAACATTTACACCTGAAACCCAATATAATTGCCCTGGATTACTCATTGCCAGATATGTCAGGAGAAGAGGTTTTAAGAAAGATTAAAAGTTTCAATGCTGCAATTCAGGTAATAATTGTTTCCGCTCAAGAAAAGATTGGTACAGCTGTACAATTACTTAAAACAGGAGCTTACGATTATATTGTTAAAAATGAAGACACAAAGGATCGATTGCTCAATGCTATTAATAATGCCAGAAAAAACATCTCTCTTACTGAAGAAATTTATAGCCTTCGTACTGAACTATCAGAAAAATATGATTTTGAAAAAAGCATAATCGGAAATAGTAAAGCGATTAAAAAAGTCTTTGCCATGCTTGAAAAAGCGGTAAATTCGAATATAATTGTCTCCATTACCGGCGAAACCGGTACAGGGAAGGAATTAATTGCTAAAACAATACATTACAATTCATTGCGCAAAAAGGAACCTTTTGTTCCTGTTAATATTGCTGCAATTCCAAAAGAACTAATTGAAAGTGAATTGTTTGGGCATGAAAAAGGATCCTTTACAGGAGCAATCACTCGCCGAATAGGCAAATTTGAAGAGGCTCAGAAAGGCACTATTTTTCTCGATGAAATTGGTGAAATGGAATTGAGCCTCCAGTCTAAAATATTGCGGGTAATCCAGGAAAAGGAAATTACAAGAATTGGCGGTAATAATACAATTAAACTTGACAGCAGAGTTTTAGTAGCCACTCATCGAAATCTGACAGAAGAAGTTAAAAATGGAAATTTCAGAGAAGATTTATATTACCGGCTGCTGGGATTACCAATTTGGTTGCCTCCGCTAAGAGAAAGAGACAATGATGTAATAATAATTGCCAAATTTTTCTTAAAGGAATTCTGCAAAGAAAATGCAATCAATGAATTGAAATTTTCAAAACAAACCCAAGACAAATTATTGAATTACAGTTACCCAGGCAATGTACGCGAACTCAAATCAATTGTAGATCTTGGGGCAGTACTGGCAGATGGAGTTGAAATTGAGGCGGTAGATATAAAGTTTAACAGTATACTTGATGAGGACAAATTAACCATGGAAGAATCAACTCTTAAAGAGTATACGTATAAAATCATCAATAATTTGTTGGAAAAATATGACAATAACGTTATAAAAGTTGCAGAAAAACTCGATATTGGAAAATCAACCATCTACCGTTACCTAAAAGAAATGGAGGATATTAAAGATCAGATATAAAATCATGTTGATTGAGCAGAAATCAGAGACCTACAAAATAATAAATGACTTTTCCAGACAATTATTTCTAATTAAAACCCCATCAGATTTTAATAAAGGACTTATCAATGCCTTTCAGAATGTATTTCCCGGAATTAAATTATATATATTTTTCCGGTTTCACTGGGAAGACAATACTTTCTCCATAATTTCCAGTAATTACCTGAATCATATTGATGACATCCAACTTGATAAAACAAAGCTTGAAGAGCTTCTCTACGATTTTATCAAAAAAGATCAACTCATTTATAATAAAAGCATCTTTGATCACAGAGATGGTAAATTCCTTCAGATTTTAAATACTTCAAGAGCGGGATCAGAAGTAATGTTTCCCTTGATACCGGTGAATGATGCTGTAGGAATTTTATACGCATTTTCCAGGAAAGCCAATTACTTTGACGAGGAAAAATTCGAAACAATAAAGCTTGTCGGAAATATGGCTTCGAGGGCTTGGAATCAGATCAATTATCAAGCTCATCAAATAAAAAGTCATAAAAAAGCAGAGCTTGAAGTAATTAATCAGAAAAATCTCATGAATGAGATTTTTAATTATTTACCTATTAATATTTTCACAAAAGACGAACAGGGAAAATACATTTACTTAAATAAAAATGCAGAAGAATCAACGGGAATTAAACTGCAGGATGCAAAAAACAAAACCGTTTATGACCTGTATCCTAAACATATTGCTGAAAAATTAGAACAGGATGATATCGAAGTTAGAAGGACGAAAAAGCCTAAAATTTCCCAACATGAAATTGAAATTAATGGAAAGAAAAGACATGTATACACAGGAAAAAAAATCATTAAAACCAGTGAAAATAAAGAATTGCTTATTGGATTTTCAATAGATATTACTCAAAATATCCAGGCATCAAAAACTATTGAAGATCAAAAAAAATTCTATCAACAAATATTCAATACCGTTCCAAATTACATATATGTTAAAGACAAAAACGGTAGATTTTTATTAGTAAATGAGGCAGTTGCTGAATTATTCAATCTCACACAAGAGCAAATATTACTAGAAGGAATAATTAACCCTTCCGAATATAAAGTAGATACAACACTGAATAACAAGATTGATCAAAAAGTGATTAATACTGGGAAAACCCTGGAATACGAGGAGTCGATTGTATTTAATAATGGCGAAGAGAGATGGTATCATACGACTAAAAAACCACTCCCGGGAAAAGATGGAATTATAAATGTGCTTGGAATCTCTGTAGATATTACAGACCGAAAAAAGCATTCCGATGAATTAATTAGGGCAAAGCAAATCAAAGAGCAGTTTTTGGCAAATATGAGCCATGAAATCAGAACACCGATCAATGGTATCGTAGGGATGGTAAATCTACTTGAGGAAATTCCGGCAACCGAAGAACAAAAAAAATATCTAAATGCCATAAAAACATCATCGAAAAATCTTCAGGTAATAATCAATGACATTCTGGATTTATCTGCAATCGAATCTGGAAATATTAAATTTGAGCAAATTGGTTTCAACCTTAAATCGTTTTTCAATACCCTGATTAGCTCATTTAGTTATGCAGCAAAGCAGAAAGGCATTACCATTACTTTGAATCTGGATCCATATATTGATGAGATAGTTATTGGAGATCCTGTTCGTTTAAATCAGATCATTTCAAATCTGATTGGAAATGCGGTTAAATTCACAAAAAGAGGCTATGTAAAAGTATATGCGCTTAAAATTTCCGAAAAAAACAATCATGGTTTTTTCCAATTTATAGTAGATGATTCCGGTATTGGTATTCCGGAAGATAAGATGCAAAAAGTGTTTGAGAATTTTGAACAAGGTGATGTTGCTATCAACAGAAAATATGGCGGTACGGGATTAGGTTTGGCCATTGTGAAACAACTTGTCGAAGTGCAAAAAGGAACTATTGAAATATTTAGCAAACCTCATAGAGGCACAAAATTTATTGTAAATCTAAATTTTGAAATAGGAAATGAAGAAAATCAGGATGATACAAAATCGCCAATTCCAAAATATGAATCATCAGCTAATAATCTTGATCTATCTAAATATAAATTCCTTCTGGTAGAAGATAATGATGTAAATCTCATTTATACACGAAAAATTCTTCAGAATTGGAATTGTAAGACTGATGAGGCAAAAAATGGGTTGATGGCTTTGGAAAGGCTGAAAGCAAATGATTATGATATGATACTAATGGATGTGCGGATGCCTATCATGGATGGCTTTGAAGCAACAAAATTTATTAGAGCAAATTTCAAACCTCCAAAGTCAAAAACTCCTATCATAGCGCTTACTGCTAATGCAATAAAAGGCGATGACATCAAGTGTATTCAGGCAGGTATGAATGATTATATTTCAAAACCATTCCAACCTGAAACTTTAAAAAACAAGATCATCAGCAATATGGATCTTGAAGGTTTTACTAAAAAGGTAACTACACTGCCTAAAACAAAACCAAATCAAAACAAGGTTGTCGATCTTACTTATCTGCGTGACATGAGTGATAATGATAAAGATTTTATTAGAGAAATGGTACAATCATTTATTAACCAGTCTCCGGGTAATATTAAAAAACTATGGTTGCATCATACAAATAGTGAATTAGATGAAATTGCTAATTTAATTCATAAAATAAAGCCATCGATCACTTTTATGGGTATCCATGATTTGAAAGATCTTATTTTACAAATCGAAGAAAACGCCAAAAATAAAAAAATAGATGCATTAAAAGACCAGCTGGATAAGTTTGAAAAAATCTGTAAACTGGCTATTAAAGAATTAAATGAAGAGTTTGATTCTTTGAATTAAATTTAAATTAAAACCCATAACCCTTTCCAAATTTGCTATAGCCGCGAATGAAATAATTTTACTGACAAACTTCAAATATCAACCTTAATTTATCTACAACCTGCTGTTTAATTGTTACCTAAATTGAGCGATTCATACATGCGATAAGCCTGCCTCGCCCGGCAGGCCATAGCCGTCAGGCTAAGGCTTTAAGTGCCTGGTAATGTGTTGTTTTTCCATTTTTTGGCTCTAGCAGAAATAGCCAAGAGGCTACATCTGTCAGGCTTTCGAGCCATTGTTTT
>Ga0114950_10001815_pt1 | contig 16249 bp, 13 predicted proteins | sample N075metaG_FD_83503 | JGI IMG/M metagenome (GOLD analysis project Ga0114950, IMG submission 83503) | Deep subsurface microbial communities from Kermadec Trench to uncover new lineages of life (NeLLi) - N075 metaG | ecosystem: Environmental > Aquatic > Marine > Ocean trench > Sediment | place... | reverse complement strand
TCAGCGCAGAATGGTCTTTGGGACGCGCAACCGGTCTCGGACCCGTCGCTGCCTATCGTGCAGCATTTGGCCGGAAAACGGGTCTTTTTATCGGCCTGTTACTGCTGTTCACTATTTTTATGGCCTTGAGCTACTACAACATCGTGGTGGCAAACATTGTGTACAGTATCTGGTTTTCAGCCTGGCATGGTTTCGACGGCACGAATATTGAACTCTACCGGCAGGGTCTTGAAAACAATGGTGCTCAGTACGGGATCGCGCTGGGCGTCAGCGCCGCTGCTTTATGGATCGTCCACCGCGGCCTGCGTGATGGAATCGAATGGGCCAACAAAATGTTTATCCCGTTGTTTGGGCTGATTGGTATCTACCTTGTTGTCGTGGTGCTGAATCTGGATGGCGCAATTTTGAAACTGAAGCAGTTCATGGTGCCCGATTTTTCCCGGGTCGGTCCTGACGTGTGGTTCGCCGCCATGGGGCAGGCCTGCTTTTCAATGGGGATTTCCGGTGCACTGGGTGTGATGTATGGAACGTACTTGCGCAAGGACACCCGTATCATTCCAACCGCTGTCAGCACCGGGCTGATTGATACGGGTGCCGCCGTCATGGCCACGCTGTTCGTGGTACCCGCGGTATTGGTATTCGGTCTGAACATGGAAGCCGGGCCGGGGCTATTGTTCGATACGCTCCCAAGGCTTTTCGCTGTCATGCCCGGCGCACGTTGGCTGGCTTCAGTGTTCATGTTTGGTTGGGCGCTGGTCGCGCTGTTATCCATCATCTGTACTTTTGATGCCATCATCGGCGGTCTGGCCGGCTTGACCGGCGAACGATTTAATCGCAACAAGTGGACATTGACCATCGCCATTGCGATTGCCATTATGATGCTGCCGATCGCTCTGCACCCGGCGTCCATCGGCGTGCTCGACATGATCTTCGGTTCCGGCATGTTTATCGTTGGCAGCCTGCTGGCGGTGCTTGCACTGGGTTGGGGACTGGGTAAAGTGGTGGTTCATGAACAGTTGGGTGACGCGCTTTCCCCTGCCATGAGCAAATGGTTCACATGGTGGATTCGTTACGTGGTACCGACGGCGCTGATCGCGATACTGGTCGGTTACATATTTTCGGTTGCCGGCTGATGAATAACGACCTTCAAAAAAAGGGCATCCATGCCAGCAACCAGGACTTCAAACAGTTTGAGCAGGTAAACAAACCCCAGTCCTACCAACTCACAGAACAAAAAGGCCAGGATGAATTCGATGACGATTATCAGATTCAGAGCTGTGACCTTGACTTGTTTGTTAACGGTGGCGAGGTCGGTCGGCGCGAATTTGCACAGCAGTTAGGGTCTGCACTCAAGGACATCGGCTTCGCTGTTCTGACCGGTCACGGCATAGACCTGGAGCTATACGAGCAATGCAACGCCAGCGTCAGGCAATTGTTTGAGCAAACCACCGTCAATCAACGGATGGCTTTCGAAGCCCACCGGCATGGTTCGGTAAACCAGGGTTATTTCCCAATCAAAAAGACCAGCATCATTCATCCCGACCTGGTCGAAGGCTGGGTATTTTGCCGGCGTGCATTTGACCTGGATTCCAAACCGGGTTTCAACGAGTCCGAATTCTGGCCGCTGCCCGGTTACGAAGCTGTCTTCAGACAACTGGTAACGGCCCACGAGAAACTGATACTGCCGGTGATGCAAAGCATGCTCCGTTTCCTGGGATGCGACCCGCATCTCTATGACAAAAAGCTCACCACGACCAACTTTGGTTTTCGTCTGAATTATTATCCTGCGGTAAGCCCAGATGATCATGACAGCGGGGCCGGTCGAATGCTGGGGCATGAGGATGTCGATCTTTTTACTTTCCTGCCAGCACCGGATGTGGATGGCTTGCAGGTGTTGAATCGCAGAAATATGAAATGGGTGCGTCTGAACGCACCGGCGGGCAGTATTATTCTCAATACCGGTGATTATATGCAGCGCATCAGCAATGATATCTTTCCCTCAACGACACACCGGGTCAGCGACCCCGTTAATCCAGGCCTGCTCGATCAGCCGCGTATTTCTTTTCCAATGGCAATCTACCTGTGGGAAAATGAAATCCTGGAAACCCTGCCCTGCACCGGCGAATCAAAATATCCGCCGGTTTCCGCACTCAGGTTTCACACCGCGATTACCAGCAAATACTATGGGGCCGAATATGCCGTTAATGATGAAAATGCTGATGATGACAGCCAGGAATCAACATGAAAAAGTTTGAAAAATCGCCTGAGCAATGGAAACAGGATTTGAACGCGGAACAATATCGCGTAACCCGCGAGTCCGGAACCGAGGCGCCATTTAGCGGGGAGTATTGCGATCACGTTGAAGGTGGTGATTATCAATGTGTCTGTTGCGGACACGGTCTGTTCGGCTCTGACAGCAAATTTCATTCTGGATGTGGCTGGCCCAGTTTTCATGGAGAGTTGGATACGGCGGAAATTGTGCAACGTCCCGATAACAATCATGGAATGGACCGAATTGAGCTACTTTGCCCGCAATGCGATGCCCACCTGGGTCATATTTTCAATGACGGGCCGCCGCCTACCGGTCAGCGATATTGCATCAATTCCGCGTCGTTGAAGTTTGTCGCTGAAGATGACTGACGTTGCCGGCCATCGGTGACCCTCGTTAACTGGGACCTTGCGTTGTTTCGAAGACCAGCTTTAATCCTCACCTGTTTTGCCGTATGTATTTATTTGCTGGCGGCCTGCACCGGTCCGGGATATTACTTTCAGGCGGTCTCCGGTCAATGGAAGCTGATGCGCGATCGTCAACCGGTGGATGAGTTGCTGACCGATCCGCAGACCCCTGCCGAGCTGGAAAAGCAACTGAAGACCGCCGGTCAAATCCTGGAATTTGCTGAAACCGAGCTGGATTTATCGGCCAACGGCAGTTATTCGAGCTATGTCGAGGTCAATGACGGCGCACTGGTCTGGAATGTCGTGGCTGCCGGGGAATTCTCCCTGAAGCCCAAACAATGGTGCTTCCCGGTGGCAGGTTGCGTGCCATACCGCGGGTATTTCAACAAAACAAAGGCAGAAGATTTCGCCGCCGGTCTGCGTAACAAAGGCCTCGACGTCTATATTTCGCCGTCAGCGGCATATTCGTCATTGGGGTGGTTCCATGACCCACTGCTCAGCACCATGTTCAACGGCTCCGACACTCGCCTTGCAGGGTTGTTGTTCCACGAACTGGCACACCAGCGCATTTATGTGAAAAATGATGGGGCCTTCAATGAAGGCTTTGCCAGTTTCGTTGAACAGACAGGTCTGAATATCTGGATGGATTCCACTCAAACCGGTGAGCAAATTCGCCTGTGGGAAGAGTCGAAAAGTGCAACGACCGACTTTACAGGGCTGATCGCGCAGACACGCGACAGGCTGGATGAACTGTATGGCGAAACAATCCCGGATGAGGCCAAACGGCAACAAAAGGCTGACATATTGCTGGCGTTCGAAAACGCTTACCACGAGTTGAAAATCAGCAACTGGAATGGCAGGGATTATTATGCCAACTGGTTTGACCGCCCGGTCAACAATGCCAGGCTGGCACTCTACAATACCTATGAGGGCAGTCTGTGTGCCTTTCAGAACCTGTTGCATAGTGCTGATGGTGATTTGCGTGCCTTTTATCGACTGGCGAAAGAAAAATCCAGGCTTTCCGGGGGCAAACGGGAGGAATGGCTTGATCAATCATGCACAGCCATTGCGCCGACTGGCAATCTGTGACAAGTTGATTTGCAGAATCCGCAGGAACCCAAGAAAGATTATGCACAACACTGAATGGCCGGTGAATTGATTTTCGGGGAATTGAATTTGAAACTGCATCAGAATCCCGCATTCCTTGATACAATATGCACGCTGACCCTGGCTAACAACGGCGCTGATTTGTGACACCAAAAAATACCAGAATACCGATTCTGTCATCGGTCTTTGCCATCATGTTGATGCCTTTTTATGGCAGCGCCCTGGCGGCGGATGCGGAACCCCCGGTCAACGCCTGCCCCGGCCCAAATCTTGCGCCGATGGTGAAGGATATCCCGGATCGTAGCCAGTTCCCCATATTGGTTGACTCACGGAGCTTTGACGCGGGCAAGCAAGGTGTGGCCGAAGCACGTGACCAGGTTGTGCTGCGCCGTGCAGACCAGTTGATGACCACCGACATTTTACGCTATGACCCGGAGAGCAAAACCGTGATCATGCCGGGCACGGTGAACTACGAGGATTCGGTGTTTTACATGAGTGGCAGCAGCGCGGAATACAGTTTCCTGACCGAAAAAGGCCACTTTACAGACGTCACGTATGGCCTCACAGGCTCCAGCGCGAAAGGCAGCGCGGTCGACGTGGTGATCGATTCAGGCAACCACTCGGTATTGCGGCAAATACAATTTACAACCTGTCCCGGTGAGGAACCGGAATGGATTCTTTCAGCCGATGAGTTACAACTCAATTTTGAGACAGGTGTCGGCGTGGCAAAAGGCGCCAAGCTGAAATTTTTTGACATTCCAATCCTTTATTTGCCGTGGATGACCTTTCCAATAGATGACCGGCGAAAGAGCGGCTTTCTTTACCCGGTTTTCAGCACTGCTAACGACAATGGCGTGGAACTGAACGCGCCTTATTACTGGAACATCGCGCCCAATCAGGACGCAACAATTACGCCGCGTTATTTCACCCGGCGCGGTTTCATGCTGACGGGTGAATACCGGTTCATCACCAGGCGCACCGACGGCTCAGTGAATTTTGACTACCTGCCAACCGAAAACGACACCGGCGACACCCGCTACCATTATTGGTTAAAACATGAGTTCCGCATGACCAGTCGCTGGCAAAGCTACGTGGTTGTAGACCGTGTCAGTGACGATCAGTATTTTCAGGATTTTGGCACCAGCCTCGTCGTCGCCTCAAGACAGTACCTGAGAAGCCTGGCGGGTATCAAAGGCAGTGGTCGTTACTGGAGGTTTTCTATCGTTGCAGATAATTTCCAGGTGGTGGATGAAGCGGTAACCGAATTTAATGAGCCCTACTCCCGCGTGCCACGTATCGGTTTCGATGTGGATATGCCTTTGGGCCACCAGGGTTTGCGTTTTCAAATGGGAAGCGAACTGGTCAACTTTAACCGCGATAACGGCGTAACAGGCACACGTTTCGACATTTTCCCGCGTGTTGAATGGAATATTGAAACCAACTGGGGTTATGTACGCCCGAGCGCAGGTTACCGATTTACCATTTACGATCTGAACCGGCACGGTCTTCCGGGAGATACCTCACCCGACCGGGGTACTGAAATCCTCAGTTTTGATACCGGTATGTTCCTTGACCGCACCAGTAAAAAAGGAAATGTTCAGACACTGGAGCCCCGGCTTTTCTACCTGTATGTACCCTACGTGGATCAAAATGACTTTCCTGACTTCGATACCGCACCGTTCACGTTTGGCTTCAGCCAATTATTTCACTTTAACCGTTTCACCGGTGCAGACCGCCAGTCGGATGCCAATCAAGTGACATTTGCCTTAACGACCCGCTCTATCAGCCAAAAACTCGGGCGTGAATTATGGAGCGTGAGTTTTGGTCAGATCGTCTATTTCCAAAAGCAAAGGGTCTTGTCTTCGAGTGGCGAAATCACGGATGACAGTGCATCACCGTTTATCGGTGAGTTTATCTATCGCCCTACCCGGAGACTGAAAGGCCGCGTCGCCGCTCAATGGGATTGGCAGAACAGCCGGCTCGATGTGGTCGTGGTGGGCATACAACACACATCAAACAATGGTATGCGCCTCGGCGCAGAGTATCGCTTCAGAAGGGATAACCTCGACCAGTACGACTTGCGCTATTACCAACCGATCAACGAACGCTGGCGGGTGTTGTCGCGACTGAATTACTCTCTCAAGGACTCAGACTTGCTGGCCGCCCAGGTGGGTATTGAATACGACAGTTGCTGCTGGGCCGTACGAATCGTCGCAAAACGCTTCCTCAGAAACCGCGATGGCGACTACCGGGATGCGATATATGTTCAGTTGGCGCTCAAGGGTCTGGCCAATGTTGGCCGCTCAACCGCACCACTATTTTATGATCTTGCCGATTAGCCCGCATATTTCACCAGTATCCCGGATGATGGCGACGGACAGATGTGACTGGGCGCAGGGCTGGACTGAAGACCATAGCCGTAGCTATGGGCTGAAGGAAGCTCAAGTTCTTTGCATATGGACAAGCCAGGGCCGGGATAGGTAGCGGCCCGTGTACAAAGTGTACCGTAGATCTTTTAGGGATATCTGTCATTTAATTCAATTGGTTCATATGATTATAAACAGGCCTGATACCGACTGGTGAAATATGCGGGCTAGCGAGCCAAATAGGTTAAAATGCACGGTCAGGTATCGTGGACACATGCGCAACCTATTTTGTCCGCTGCGATCAAAGACCTGACACGAATTGAATGGCAAGTTCCCGGAGACAGACCTTTATGAGATATTCAAGCCGCCCGGCGGCATGGCTCACATGCATACTTGTGTTGTCAGCATTGGCAACAACGACCACCCAGGCTCAAAACGTTGAGCCGATCGATTCAATCGTTGCACTGGTTGACGATGACGTAATCCTGAGAAGCGAACTGGAACTCGCGAGCAAGGGCATCATTGACAAAATTCGTCAGCAGGGCGGAGATATTCCACCCATGCACTTGCTTGAGAAACAGGTGCTTGAACGTCTCATCATTCGCAGATTGCAATTGCAACGCGCTTTCCAGACCGGAATCCGGGTCAGTGATACGGATGTGGACCAGTCATTGGTCAGGCTCGCTGAGCAGAACAAAATATCGCTGATGCAACTGCGCCAGGTGATTGAAGGCGACGGTGAGGATTTCACAGAATTCCGCCAGAATATTGGTGAAGAGATGATGACCGAACGTCTCCGCCAACGGGTGGTCAACGGCATGGACCCGATCACCGATACCGAGATTGAAATCCTGCTGGCATCCGACAAATTCAACGGTGGCGAATATAATATTTCTCATATCCTGATTGCCCTGCCTCAGGGCGCCACGCCACAACAAATATCCAGCCAGGAAGCCAAGGTGAATAATATCTACCTGCAACTGCAGGAAGGGCTCGATTTTGCCTCGGCTGCAATCAGCTATTCTGACTCTCAGGAAGCATTGGAAGGTGGGCTTGTGGGTTGGCGTGACCTGAACACTGTACCGATTGCATTTTCAGATGCGCTTAAAAATTTGCGCGATGGCCAAATGACCGTGCCAATCCGTAGCCCGGCAGGCTTCCATATTGTCAAGGTCAATGAATACCGGGATCGAAGCCAGGTCATGACCACCGAATACCATGCCCGGCACATTATGATTGTAACCAATGACCTGATCGGACCACGGGAAGCAATGGATCAGATCCGGGCCATTTACAATGCCCTGGAAGACGGTAAGGATTTTGAAGAAATGGCGCGGGAGTATTCCGGGGACATCTCCAGTGCAAATATCGGTGGCGACATGGGTTGGTTTGGCCCGATGGCTTATGGCGAACGGATAGATCAAACATTGCTGGCAATGGAAGACGGCGACATAAGCGAGCCGTTCCAGACACCCAGAGGCTGGCACATCCTGGAACGTCTCGGGATGCGTGAGAAAGATGTTACTGATGAAGCATTGCGTAATGCCGCACGAAACAACCTGCGGCAACAAAAAATGGACATCGAAATCGAGCGCTTCCTGCAACAAATGCGTGATGAGGCATTTGTGGAAATCAGATTACAGTCCTGAATACCGAACAGACCCTGCCGCTTAAACCGTGATGATGGATATACCCGTTCTTGCCCTGACCCCGGGTGAGCCAGCGGGCATCGGGCCGGAGTGCACGATTAAGCTCGCCCACGAACATCCGGAGTTGCGATTGATTGCTGTCGCTGATCCTGAGCTTCTGAAAGACACGGCCAATAAGCTTGATATCGATATCAACATCGCCCCGTGGCAACAAGGTGAGACTGTCACCTCCGGTCAGTTGTTTTGTTATCCGCAATCACTGCTTAAACCAGCGGTTGCCGGACAGCTGGATCCCGCCAATGCTGAGTATGTCATCCAGACAATCAAAACTGCGGTAAGACTGGTGCGTTCCGGTCAGGCCGGTGCGCTGGTTACCGGCCCGGTCCACAAAGGCGTAATCAACGATGCAGGCATCGCCTTCAGTGGCCATACAGAATTACTGGCAGAATTATCCGGTTTGCGTAAAGTCGTGATGATGCTGGCCAGCGACGACAAGCTGCGCGTTTCTCTGGTCACCACCCACCTGCCTTTGCGTGATGTCCCCGACGCAATCACCTTTGATAACGTGCTGCGCACCATTCAAATCACCTACGCTGCCTTACGTGATCAATTTGCCATATCACAGCCTTCGATACAGGTATTGGGCCTGAACCCGCATGCCGGTGAAGGCGGTCACCTCGGTAGTGAAGATGCAGAAATTATTGAAAAAGCCATTCTTCAATGTCGATCAGAAGGCATTAACGCCATCGGCCCGGTTCCTGCCGATACAGCGTTTACCCATTCCCGGCTTGCACAGTGTGATGCCGTCATTGCGATGTATCATGATCAGGGACTGCCCGTGCTGAAACATGCCGGGTTTGGCCGCTCGGTAAACATCACGCTTGGACTACCGTTTATCCGCACTTCCGTGGACCATGGAACGGCCCTTGATATCGCCGGCCAAAACCGTGCCGATGCTTCAAGCCTGTATGCAGCAGTTGTGGCTGCGCAGAAAATGTGTCGTTGATGCCGCCGACATGAAACACCTCACATGAAACACCACCCTCGCAAACGATTTGGGCAGAATTTCTTGCATGACCAACAGGTCATCGACCGCATCATGTCCTGTATTGCACCTCGGCCCGATGACCTGATCATTGAGATCGGACCCGGTCAGGCCGCACTGACACGGCCATTGCTTGCGAGCAACGCTGAATTGCACATCATAGAACTCGATCGCGACCTTGCGGCCAGTCTTCAGCAACAATTCGCCGAGCACGCAAACGTTACCGTGCATAGCTGTGACGCACTCAAAGTCGACCTGGCTGCGATCACTGCCAATCGTCGTTTCCGGCTGGTTGGTAACCTGCCATATAACATTTCCACACCGCTGATTTTTCACGTCCTGCGCTGGCATGACCTGGTCATCGATATGCATTTCATGCTGCAAAAAGAGGTTGTGGATCGCATGGCCGCACCACCCGGTAGCCGTACCTATGGCCGCCTGTCTGTGATGACACAGTTTATTTGCAGGGTCGATCCCTTATTCGATGTGCAACCGGAGAGTTTTACGCCCGTGCCGCGTGTTTGCTCAACCATTGTTCGTTTAACACCGCTGGATTCACCACCAGCGGATGCAGGGCCGGGTAAAAATCTTGAACGCGTGGTAAGCGCAGCTTTTTCTCAGCGCCGCAAGACATTGCGCAATAGCCTCGGCAAGCTTTTTACTTCAGAGCAAATCCTGGCAGTCGGGGTGGACCCCACCCAGCGTGCGGAGCAACTCGACTTGGCGCAATTTGCCGCACTTGCGCGGACACTGCCGTATGATGCAGACTGAATCAGGTTTTAGCCAAATTAAATTTACCAGACCAAATAGAATGGGGGCTTACCAGCAACAACTACCATGAAGCCAAAAATTCCAGTCCAGGTTGTCGCACAGCCGAAATACCTTGGTGAGCACGAAGACAAATTTGCCTTCGCATATACCATGTGCATCACCAACCAATCCGATCAGAGCATTACTTTGCGTAATCGCCATTGGATCATTACCCACGCCGATGGCGGCGTGGAAGAGGTCATTGGTGACGGTGTGATTGGTGAAACCCCGGAACTGGCACCAGGTGAATCCTACAGCTATACCAGCGGGACGTTGATCCCGACACCGGTTGGTTCAATGCGGGGTTCATACGGGTTTGTCACCAGTGACGGTCAATCTTTCCGGGCTGAAATCCCTGAGTTTGCATTGCACGCGCCGGACGCCCTTCACTAAGCAATCTGTCTGCCTCATGTCCATCTACCTGATCGGTGATATTCAAGGTTGCTATGATCCATTGCAACGATTATTGGACAAGATTTCATTCGACCCGGCCGCTGATCAGCTATGGCTTTGTGGTGATCTTGTGAATCGCGGCGGACACTCCCTGGAGGTGCTGCGGTTATTGAACAGCCTGCAGGAATCCGTCAGCGTTACGCTTGGCAATCACGATTTGCATTTACTGGCAGAACATCACCGTCACCCCGGTGGTGGTTCTGAAAACAATGAATTCAACGCCGTGCTGACAGCTCATGACGGTGAAAACCTGATTGAATGGTTGTGTGCCCAGCCGCTGGCCATATGGTCAGATGAACATAAATTGCTGCGCGTCCACGCCGGTGTCATTCCGCAATGGGATTGGCAGACTACCATCGGGGTAGCCAATGAAGTTTCTTCAGTGCTGCAATCGGCGCAGCGTGGAAAATTTTTGAAACGCATGTACGGTAACCGGCCAAAACGCTGGCGTGATGACAGAACCGGATGGGGAAGGCTGCGCCTGATCACCAATATCCTGACCCGCTTACGCTTTTGTGATGCCGATGGCCGGGGGGCTTATGGCAATACCGGCCCTCCCGGCAGTCAGCCTCCCGGCTACCAACCCTGGTTCAAGCATAAACACCGCCTGACGCGGGATATACACATCGCGTTCGGACACTGGGCCGCTCTCGGTGTTCGCATAAAAAAACGCTATTTCGCGATGGATTCCGGTTGTGTATGGGGTGGCAAGCTGAGTGCTTTGAGGCTGCAGGACCGGACGCTGTTCCAGACGCCTAATTCAAAGCCTGATGAGCGATGAATATTCAACAATCCGATACGCCAGGGCATTGTTCTCATCCGCCTTGAAACGTTGCTCCGAAATCAGTTTCCATTTGCTGGCATCCCACTCTGGGAACCAGGTATCAGCCACCGGTTCCAGATCAATCATCGTCAACACCATGCGTTGCGCTAGCGGCAGGGCCAGGGCGTAGAGTTGCCCTCCCCCGATCACCATTAGCTCCCCGGTTTTTGAAACTGCAAGGGCATCGGAGAATGAGCCGACTACATCAGCGCCCGGGGCATCAAAATCTGAGTTTCGTGTGATGACTATATTCTGTCTGCCGGGCAATGGCCGACCGATCGCTTGCCATGTTTTTCGCCCCATCAGCACCGCTTTGCCAAGCGTTGTCTGCTTAAAATGCTGCAATTCTGCAGGTAGGTGCCAGGGCATACGGCCGTTCATTCCAATCGCCCTGTTGGTGCCCATTGCGGCTACCAGCGTAATCTTTTTAGCGGAGTGTTTGGGCATGCTGATGCTTTTGGGTAGTGGCAATCGTCGGGTTTATATGGCAATCGGTGCCTTGATACCCGCGTGACACTGATAATTCCTCAATTCAAAGTCGTCATAAACAAAATCAAACAAGTCATGTATTTCCGGGTTCAAATGCATTTCCGGCAGTGGGAGAGGCTCACGGGACAACTGTGTTTTTGCCTGCTCCAGGTGGTTCAGGTAGATGTGCGTGTCTCCAAGCGTATGAATGAAATCACCCGGTTCGAGGTCCAGCACCTGGGCCATCATCAGCGTTAACAATGAATAAGATGCAATATTGAACGGAACCCCCAGAAATACATCCGCGCTGCGTTGATACATCTGGCAACTGAGCTTGCCATCGATGACGTAGAACTGAAACATCGTGTGACACGGCGGCAACGCCTGCAGCCCTGCACGGGCATTTTCCTGCGGACTTCGTGACTCATCGGGCAACACCGCCGGGTTCCACGCTGAGACAATATGCCGGCGTGAATCCGGTCGCGTACGCAGATCCTCGAGCAGGATACTGATCTGGTCGATGTGTCCGCCATCCGGTGTCATCCAATCGCGCCATTGCGCACCATATACCGGTCCGAGGTCACCGTTCCCGTCGGCCCACTCGTCCCAGATCGAAACGCCGTTCTCGTTCAGGTAGGCGATATTGGTGTCGCCTTTCAAAAACCACAACAACTCATAAATAATGGAGCGTAAATGCAATTTCTTGGTGGTGACCAGTGGAAACCCTTTCGCCAGGTCGAAACGCATCTGGTAACCAAACATACTGATTGTGCCGGTCCCGGTTCTATCTTCCTTGCGATGGCCTTTGTCCAGCACGTCTTGCAATAACTGCAGGTAGGTTTTCATTATTCTCAGCCCCTGGCCGTTTGTGGACGGGATCGATACGCATACAGCAAAATGACAATGCCGGCTGCGATCATCGGGAAAGACAAGGCCATCCCCATCGTCAACCAGTGCATTGCCAAAAACCCCAGGTGGTCATCCGGCTGCCGGAAAAATTCGGCAAAAAGCCTGAACGCGCCATAGCCGATCAAAAACATACCAGAAACCGCCGCACGCGGCCGGGGTTTGGCTGAATACCACATCAGAATGAAAAACAGGCTAAGGCCTTCCAACCCGGCCTGGTAAAGCTGACTTGGATGCCGGGCAAGGTGATCAAGCGCACCTGAGCGCCATGCTTCATTGAGCGCTTCGGTTTCATTGGGGCCGAAGCCGGTGGATTTTGCAAAAATCATGGCCCACGACACATCGGTCAGGCGGCCCCATAGTTCTCCGCCAATAAAATTCCCCACACGACCCAGCGCCAGGCATAGGGGGCCGATCGGCGCGACAAAATCAGCCACCTGCCAGAATGATTTCTGTGTCCGGTGTGCAAACCAGACGATGGTCAGAATCAGGCCGATCAAACCACCATGAAAAGACATACCACCGTCCCAGATCCGGAACAGTGACAACGGATTATCGATCAACGCTTCAAAACCGTAAAACAGCATATAACCAACGCGTCCGCCAATAATCACGCCGATCATGCCGTAAAACAGGAAGTCGCCTACCTCTTGCTTGCTCCAGCCATACCAGGGTCGGGTGGTAGCTATACGGCTGCCAATGCTCCAGAATGCGGTAAAGGCCAGCAGGTACATAACCCCATACCAATGAACGTCCAACGACATTTCACCGAAAAACGGCAGATCCAGCGGCCCCAGAGAAACTGCTACCGGATCGAAATTGATCAAAGGGTATTTGGTTTGCAAACGCTACTTCCTGCAGGAATTCGAAGGCAGCATATGACAGACCAGGGGTGCTGGCAAGCAGCGTCAACCGCACGCATCAATGGAGGCTTTACCATTCATGAATTTACTCTCTGACAGCACCAGTCTGTATCTCAAACAGCACGCAGAAAACCCGGTTCACTGGCGACCGTGGAACCAGGCGGCGCTTGACGAAGCCCGCTCGCGAAACATACCAATCCTGGTTTCTATCGGATACAGCGCATGCCACTGGTGCCATGTGATGGCGCACGAATCATTTGAACACCCGGCAACCAGCAGCCTGATGAATGACCTGTATGTGAACATCAAGGTGGACAGGGAGGAACGACCGGACCTGGATAAAATTTATCAATTGTCACATCAACTGTTAACCGGACGTGGTGGTGGTTGGCCACTGACGGTTTTTCTGGATCCAGTTGACCTGACCCCTTTTTTCGCCGGCACCTATTTCCCTGTTCAAGCGCGCCACGGCTTGCCGGCATTTGCAGAAATCCTGAAAAAACTGAGGGACTGGTTCGATGCCCACCGCGCAGATATCAAAGCGCAAAATATACGTCTGCAGCAGACCGTTGCGTCGATCCAGAAAAGCACGGACTTGCCCGGTGAACTGACCATGCAACCATTGGACAACGGGGTCCAGGCGGCACTGGCCAATTACGATCATCAACACGGTGGTTTCGGTGCAGCACCGAAGTTCCCACAAGCGCCGACGCTGGCTTTTATCAATACGATGGTTGGCAAACAGGATCCGGTTCCGGAGCTTGAAGACGCGCTCCACCGCAGCCTGGAAAAAATGGGCAGGAGCGGTCTGCGTGACCACCTGGACGGCGGCTTTTTCCGTTATACGGTTGACGGCGAATGGACCATTCCACATTTTGAAAAAATGCTTTATGACAATGCTTTGCTACTGCCGCTTTATGCACAGGCATCTGCGCGCTTACGCAACACCGGCCGCGATGGACGTGACTTTGCTGACATTGCGAACGGAATTGTTAGCTGGCTGGACACGCACATGCAGTCTGCTGAAGGCGGTTATTGCGCAAGCATTGATGCGGACGCCGATGGTGTGGAAGGTGGTTTCCATGTGTGGACAAATGAGCAAATCCGGCAACTGCTCAGCGCGGAACAATATCACTGCTTAAGCCAATACTATGGCCTGGACAAAGCTGCCAATTTCGAATCCAAATTCTGGCACCTGACGCAACGCACCTCGATCAGTGCGCTGGCCGCCAATGGCGCAACATCTGCCGGGGAGATTGAAAAACTATTGGATCAAGCGCGCGTTATCCTGGCTCGAAATCGCGACCAAAGGGTTCACCCGACCACCGATCCAAAGCGCCTGACCGGCTGGAATGCACTGGTAATCGATGGACTGGTCAAAGCCAGCATAGCCCTCGATATACCCGAATGGGGCAGGAAAGCGATCACCTTGCTGGATTTGCTGATTGAGCAAATGTGGGTGGACAAACGGCTGTATACAGTTCGCTATGAAGGACAATCGCATTTCCCTGCTTACCTGGATGACCACGCGTGGCTGTTACAGGCCACATTAAACGTATTGAAACTTCGCTGGCACCCACGCCATTATCTGTTTGCGATCAAATTGGGCGACACCATTGTCAGGCAGTTCACCGACCCTGATAATGCGGGATTCTTTTTCACGGCATCCGATGAAGCAGTGCCGCTGCAACGTATCCACGCAAATCAGGATGATGCAACACCAGGGGCAGCGGGCAGTGCAATAATGGCCTTGCTGCAACTCGGACACCTGAGCGGCAACAGCGACTATCTGGATGCCGCCCACAGCGCATTGCAGGCCACATTTGCTGAAATGAGCAAATACCCGATGTCGCATTCCAGCCTGCTAAACGCACTCAACGAATACCTTGAGCAACCCGCCCAGGTCATAATTACGGGTACCGATCGCAAGAAAATTGCGCACATTCACCAAGCCCTGCTCGATCATGATGGGGTACACTGCTACGCGTTTGTATCCGGAGACGAAGAATTACCGGGCTTGCCCGGAGCGTTTGACGGCAGTGCAGAAGTGTCAGCATTTGTATGTCGAAATCAAAGCTGTCTTCCCGCAGTGGATACACTTGAAGCAACCCTTGAATCGTTGGGAAATACTGACTGAATATGCTTGAATTTGCGCTTCCGAATATGCACGCACTTGCAGTGATGGTGATGATTTTCATCGCACTGGTGCTGTTCACGCGGGAAAAAATTCCGCTGGAAACCACCAGCCTGGTGGTGCTTGTGGTATTGGCGACGGGATTCCAGCTTTTCCCCTATGAATCCGAGGGCCAGCGGTTGTTACCGAGTGACTTCTTCATGGGGTTTGGCAACCGTGCACTGATCGCGGTTTCTGCGTTGATGATCGTCGGACAGGGGCTGATCAGCACAGGTGCGCTGGAACCGGTTGGGCGTGTGCTCGCAAAAATGTGGCGCCGCAGCCCGGCAATTTCACTGTTACTGACACTCGTCATCACCGCCTTTCTAAGTGCCTTTATCAATAACACACCCATCGTTGTGCTGATGCTCCCTATCATGATCGGTGTGGCGATCAAGACCGGCATTTCACCTTCAGGCAGCCTGATGCCAATGGGCTTTGCCAGCATTATGGGCGGTATGGCGACAACCATTGGTACTTCAACGAATTTACTGGTTGTGAACGTTGCTGCAGATATGGGTATGGACCGCTTCAACATGTTTGATTTTGCTGTCCCTGTATTGATCGCAGGATTTGTAGCCATACTTTACCTGTGGTTGATCGCGCCCAGGATAATACCCAAACGAGACCCGCCTATGAACCGGGGTGTTTCAAGGGTCTACACGGCTCAAATTCAGCTCAATGCGGACAGCCCTGCCGTCGGGCGCTCGCTTGCCGACGCGATAACGCGGTCGGGTGAGAAAATACGGGTTGAAACCATCCAACGCGGCAAAGGGGTATTCATTAACCCATTGCCGGACGTGAAATTGCGCGCGGGTGATCGCATCAGCACCAGCGCCTCGCAACAAAACCTGCGGGAGTACGCCCGGTTACTCGGGGGCCAGTTATACACCGGCGATCATGCGGTTGA
>Ga0114950_10001813_pt1 | contig 16254 bp, 17 predicted proteins | sample N075metaG_FD_83503 | JGI IMG/M metagenome (GOLD analysis project Ga0114950, IMG submission 83503) | Deep subsurface microbial communities from Kermadec Trench to uncover new lineages of life (NeLLi) - N075 metaG | ecosystem: Environmental > Aquatic > Marine > Ocean trench > Sediment | place... | reverse complement strand
TTCGATGCCTCGCCGGAGCGTTACCATCACAACCGCACCGGGGAGGACAACGCTGACGCCCATCACAAACGCCAGATCATGGGCCGTGAGGTGGTCGTGGCGATCACGGACGGCAAGCTCGACTTCGGTCCGTGGGAACAGATCTTCTATGGGGAGTTCGACGGACGGCGCCCGAAGCGCGTGCTCGTGAAGATCATCGGGGAGTAGGCGAGACGTCCTTCGCCCTTCGCCCTCCTAACTTTCCTCCATGTGCGGACGCTTCACCCAAGCCGATCTCGACAAACTCGACGAGACCCTCTTCCATCTGTTCGGGATCTCATCATCCGAGCCGCGATACAACATCGCCCCCACCCAAAACGCCGCCGTCATTCGCGAGGGCAACCGGGGCCGCACCATCGAGCCGCTCCGATGGGGTCTCATCCCTTCTTGGGCCAACGATCCGAAGATTGCCATGCGCACGATCAACGCCCGCGCCGAATCGATCGCCGACAAGCCGGCGTTCAAGGATTCGTTTCGCCGAAGGCGGTGTGTCATACCGGCCAGTGGCTTCTACGAATGGAAAAAGAGTGGATCGAAGAAACAGCCGTACTTCATTCACCCACCATCGGGCCATTTCGCGTTCGCCGGACTGTGGGACCAGTGGTTCAGCCACACCGAGGGTCCGGTCGAAACATTTACGATCATCACTACTAACGCGAACGACGCATTAGTGGACCTGCACGACCGCATGCCCGCGATACTAGGGCCCGACGCCATCGACGCGTGGCTCGACCCGGCAAATACCAACGCGAACGAACTTCAGTCCCTTCTCCACCCTTCGCCCTCCGCCCTTGTCGACTCCTATCCCATCTCCACTTTCGTGAACAACGTCGCCAACGAAGGTCCCACCTGTATCGAGCCCCTGGATACTGAGCCCGCATGATCGATCTCACGGCGGTCAGGCGCCTACTCGAAGCGTTCGAACCGGGACCGCACACGCACGATGTAGACAGCCTGGCGCAGACCCTAGCGCTCATCGCCGACAAAGCTGACCCGTTCGACCGAACGGACTACGACCCCGGTCACATCACGGCTAGCGCGATCGTGTTGTCGCCCGACGGAGAGTCGGTCGTGCTCGTGAACCACGCGCGCGTCGGGCTGTGGATCCAACCCGGCGGTCACGTGGAACCCGATGACGCCACGCTCGTAGACGCCGCCCGCCGCGAGGTCGAAGAAGAAACTGGAATCACCCTGCCCCAGACGAAGTCACCGTCACTCGTGCGCGTCGACGTGCATGAGATTCCACCTTTCAAGAACGAGCCGGGGCACTGGCATCACGATCTGACCTTCGAATTCCGAACCGAGGTACGGCAGATGGACCCGCACGGCGACTCGGAGTGGGCGTGGTGTGAGGTTCCTGATCTCGACCGGTGGAACGTCGAACCGGCACTCCAGAGGAGTGTTCTGCGTGCCCAGACCCTACACCAGCAATAGGGTGAACATTACGCCGGCGGTGCAATCAGGCGACATTGTTGGCCGTATTGTGAGGGAGAAGGAACCGCAACGCGGTCGGCCTGGTAGTCATATCAGGTATTCCCCCCGCACGAAAGTGGCTATTTGTTCGATGACGCGAATCCCTAGCACGCTGGCTCCGATTCTTCTCGTTGGGATATTAGCGTGCGGCGATGGGCCCACGGGCCCCGGCCTAGACCCGGAAGCATCGGTGTCTCTTGGTGCATATCACGCCTGCGCACTCTCTCCGGACGGTCGGACCACCTGTTGGGGAGTCAATAGCGACGGTCAGGTGGGCACCGGTGCCATTGGGAACGCTGAATCGCCCGTGCCGCTACTGGGAGACGTCCAGTTCGTATCGCTCACGATGGGGTTCGCCCATTCGTGTGGCCTGACGAGTGATGGATCGGCCTACTGTTGGGGAAGCAACGGGGGAGGTCGCCTCGGCAACAGCTCCGTTGGAGTGGCACTGGAACCGATGCCCGTGTCGGGCGGCATTGCGTTCGGGCAAATCAGCGCGGGTGGGGCTCATACGTGCGGTGTCACCGACGGCTCGGTGGCCTACTGTTGGGGTTCCAACGGAGACGGCCAACTCGGCCTCCGAGGCCTCGGGCCCAACTGTAGCGGCACCTGTGCCGCGACACCCACAATAGTCGATGCGGGATTCCCGGTGAGCCATATCGCCGCGGGAAACGCACACACGTGCGCGTTGACCCCGGACGGTGTGGCCTATTGCTGGGGGCGAAACTTCGATGGCCAACTTGGCAACGGCACGCTGATAGACAGCCCGCTGCCCGTGCTGGTGCGAGGGGGCTTGCAGTTCGCGGGGCTCGACGCCGGAGGAAACCATACGTGTGGACTTCTGGTAGACGGCAGCGTCTTTTGTTGGGGCCGGAACAGCTCCGGTCAGCTTGGTAGCCCGACCGGCGAGGCCTGCGCCCTCACTGGCGCCCTTTGCTCGAACATCCCGATCGCTGTCGATACCGATCGCAGATTCGTGACTATATCGGCCGGCGGCTCCCACACGTGCGCTATCGCCGACACCGGAACTTCCCACTGCTGGGGGCGCAATCATGAGGGCCAGATCGGCAACGGTGAGGTCTTCGACGTTCCGGTCCCACAACAAGTTCTCGGAGGACTCACTCTTCAGTCCCTGAGTGCCGGGGCCGCGCATACCTGTGGGGTGTCAACCGACGCCGAGGTGTATTGTTGGGGTGACAACTTCCGAAAGCAGATCGAGGCCGGAACCAATGCGTTTCGCTACACGACACCCGAGTTTATTCTGAGCATCGCGGATATCAGCTAGATGCGAACTCCACGACTAGCCTGGATATCGGTGCTGGCCACCACTGTGGCGTGCGGTGAATCTCCCACCGATATCGTTGCCATTCAAGTGTCCCTCTCGCTTGGCAGTCTCACCCTCGCCCTGGGCGATACGGCCGCCGTGTCGGCCACGGCGTTGGACGGATCAGGAGAGATCATCTCCGACGCGCAGTTCCGCTGGTCGTCCACCGACGGGGTGGGAGTCGCCTTCGTTACCCAAAACGGCCTGATCTCAGCTATCGGCGCCGGCACGACGACCATCATTGCCGAGCACGACGGATTGAGCGCCGAGCTTCCGGTTACCGTAACCATCAACCTGGTCCAGATCGAATCCGGCGCGTTCCACACCTGCGGCGTGACGGCACTGGGCCGCGCAGCGTGCTGGGGTTCGAACACGAGCGGTAAACTTGGTACCGGAACGTTGTTCAGCAACGGAACCCCTGCGTTGGTCACCGGGCTCACATCGCCAACTACCGCGGTGTCGGCCGGCGGCAATTTCTCATGCGCGCTAGATGGTGTGGGCGCGGCATTTTGTTGGGGATCCAACGCCCGGGGCCAATTGGGAATCGGCTCCTTTGGGGGTACGTCGGGCGAAAACGGCGTGACAAACTCGGCCCATGTTTCGGCCGTGCCGGTATCGGGTTCTCTGCTGTTCAAGACCATTACCACCGGTGACCGGCACGCGTGCGGTCTGACGAGCGCCGGCGAGGCGTACTGTTGGGGTGGCGGCGGATGGGGACAACTGGGGGTGGGAACTCCCACATCCGACTGCGGTGCCGAACCGTGCGAACTGCGCCCCCGAAAGATCGAGGGTTTCACGTTCAGCATCATCACTGCCGGCCTGCAACACACCTGCGGTATCGTATCGAGCGGGGACGCCTACTGTTGGGGCGTGAACCAGGGTGGCGCCGTCGGTGACAGCTCGAGGGTCAGTTCATTTTTCGCTCCGAATCTCGTCGTAGGCGGACACCAGTATCAGTCGATCGCCGGAGCCGACGAACACACGTGTGCGGTGACGACGGGGGGCATCGTCTACTGTTGGGGGCTGAACGGCTACGGGCAGCTCGGTGACAGCTCAGGCTTTACCCAGCGGTTTCCGGTCCCCGCGGTTGGCGGAATCGTCTTCGAAACCGTTACCGCCGGAGGAACGCACTCGTGCGCCCTCACTCCGGACGGGGACCCTTATTGCTGGGGGCGGAATTTGGAGGGCGAACTCGGGACCGGTTTCCGGCTGAACAGCGAGATCCCCATACCGGTGAATACCACCCTACAGTTCGCCAGCATCACGGTGGGAGCAACGCACAGTTGCGGAATGGCCAAAACCGGCGACGCGTACTGCTGGGGCTGGAACATCACCGGGCAACTCGGTGTGGGCAGCGGGCGCGACCGACTCATTCCCACATCCGTGGTGGGCCAGTAGCTAAAACAGAAAACCGCGACCGAAGCTGAACGCCCACCTCCGGCCCGACCACCCTTCTCCAAACCGATATGCAAAATCGATCCGGCCCACACTGGATCCAGTCGAACGCGTTGGTCCGATTCGCAATCCAAACCCTGCGTTTCCACCGGTTCGCCTAGGCTGTTCGGTATACCACGCTCCTCCGTAATCGAGGAAAGCCGCGAAGCCCACACCGAACAACCCGAGAACCTCGTCGATCAGGAACGCGCGCTGCTCTATCGACCACCAGTACATGCGCTCGCCCGTAAACGAATGCGCGACGAACGCGCGTGGTCCGATGCCGTGGCCCAGATCGTATTCCTCCCCTGGGGGCGTACCGGTGCGGGCCGCGCCCTCGATGTGAAACACAGTGGGGAATCGCTGGACGATCTGGGCTGCAATCGTCAGGCCGCCAAAGACCTGACCCGTGTCGAGTCCCCCGCTCGTGAAGAGACCGTTGGCCCGGGCCAGAACGGACCCGAAGACGGCCCCGGCGTCGAACCCGGTTCGGACCGAAAGCGCCGGGCCGATGCCCGGTCGCTCGTATCCCATGCCCTTGGGCGCCACCCAGGCCTCGAGCGTGATTCGGTGACTTAAGTCCAGATCTTCAGCTCGCGCGAATCCGTTGTAATGCGTCACAACCTTGAATTGGGCCCCCAGAAGTTCGGCAAACCCACCGAAAGTCGCGGTCACCGAGTCCGGGATCGACATGCCCGTATCGGCGTCGAGAATGAACTCCTCCCGTCGGATCTGCCCGTTGATTCCCAAGCGCAAATACCCGCGAGGGCCGGCAAATGGGGCGTACGCTGCGCTGGCACGCTGGATGAACGCTCGCCGTTGATACGTCTGGAAGATCTCGCCGTTCGCCCACTGGAGTACCCGTTGGTTCGCAGCTTCACCGACTAGGTCGACACCGGTTCGGTCCGAGAGAGATCGAAACGGTACCCCAACCCTCCAGAGACCGACGGTCCCGTCGCTCAGGTTGTCATAGACCCCGTCTACACCGAAGCGCGACCCGGCAATGCGATCGTGCCCGGCCCGGACAGTCCAAGCACTCCGATCGGGCTCCTGGCGAAAGACGAGACCAACGCGAGCGCCGGTGCCGAGGAAGTTGCGCTCCTGCCCTCCCAGCGCCCAGGTGAATTGGCCATCGGTAACCCGCGCGTTGACCACCAACTCCGTGGTCCACCCATCGAGCGTGACCACCTCTATGTCGACCGAATCACCGTCGCGTGCGGTGTTGATCGAGACTTCGCGAAACAGCCCCCGAGCTCTGAGGTTACGCAGCGTTTCGGCAATGCGCGCTGAATCGAGCCGTTGCCCTACCTTGAACAACAATTCGTTCCGCACGACCGACTGTCGCGTGGTCGAATGGATGGCATTGGCCGCCCGGTAAGCAAAACTCCCTTGCGCTTGGGCCGAGTCGAAGATGTTCTGGGTTTCGATGCTGATCGATCGAATCACGGGCGGCTGATCCTGGGCCCGCAGCAAGCAAGGGCCGAACGCGAGTGCACCCGCAATCAACCACCGCGCGGATCCAAACTTAATCAGCATTTGGTAATGAGTTTGTTCAGGCGATCAATGTTCTTCGAGCGAACCGAGGAGATTCCAGAGCATCTGCGAGTCGGACGCCAGTTCACTGAAGCGGTTCTCGACGTCGCTGTCGCTCCACTCGAGGAAGATCCAGGTCGTGAGCCGATGCACGGCGCCGGACACGAAGTGGATCCTGCCGCGCACACCGTTGACCTCTGGGTCGAGGACACTTTCCAGCACGACGTCCCACCGGCTGTCTCCCCGCACCAGTTCGCCCATTTGCCGTGCCTTGATCTGGTGCAACGGCGGATCGAAATGGGTGGACCCCGATTGGTTCGGCGACTCGATGGACATAGCACGCTACAGTAATAGGGGCGGGTTGGCACCGCCAGCGAATGAACCCCGGTATTATTATTTACCCTCCCCTTTCTTTTGGATCCAGAACGCCCAATGACCGCTACAACGTGCCCTAAATGCGGCCAACCCGCATCAGGAAGGTTTTGCAGTAGTTGCGCGGCGCCGCTGAGTTCCACCGCCTGCACCAATTGCTCGGCCCCCTTGAGCGCCGGGGCCCGGTTTTGCCACGTCTGTGGCACGCCGACGGCCGGCAAAGGGGTATCTGCCACCCCGTTGTGGCCATGGATCGTCGGCGTGCTGGCAGCCTCAGTCGTGTCCGCGGCGCTGGGATTCTTTGCCGGCCGCGTGAACACACCCCCGGTCGGCGGCGTTGCGACGCAGACCGGCGCGCCCCCGAGCGCACCCGAAACCATCGACCTCAGCACCATGACCCCTCGGGAGCAGGCCGATCGCCTCTTCGACCGCACCATGCGAGAACACGAGGCCGGCAAGATCGACCAGGTCGCCTTTTTCGCACCGATGGCAATTCAGACATACGAGATGCTCGGCCCACTGGACAGTGACGCGCGCTATCACGTTGGATTGATCAACGCAATTACCGGCGGAACCGAAGCTGCCTTGGCTCAAGCCGATTCGCTCGAGATGGAGACGGCCGGCCACTTGTTCGCGCCCATGCTGCGCTCGGGAGTATACCAGGCCTTGGGACAGAACGCCGAGGCGCAACGGTCTTACGCGACGTTCCTCGAGAATTATGAAACCGAAATGGCCCGGGGACGACCCGAATACCAGATGCACTCATTGGCAGTCTCGAACTTTCTCGAAGAAGCTCGCAATGCGACTGGTAGCGTATCCAACTGATGCCGACGATCCACCTGGCACACAGCCCGGACTCCGACGACGCGTTCATGTTCTACGCCCTCGCGGCCGGGAAGATTCCAACCGGTGACCGGGAGTATGTGCACCAACTGCAGGACATCGAGACGCTGAACCAGCGCGCTCTGAAAAGCGAATTGGATGTTACGGCGGTTTCGATTCACGCCTATGCGTACCTGACAAACGCCTATGCTCTTTTGCCTCATGGTTCGTCGATGGGTGACCGCTACGGCCCATGCCTAGTCGCTGCTCGACCCATCGAAGGTGACCCGCGCGAGGCGGTGCGCGGGAAGCGCGTGGCGATTCCCGGCACGCTGACGACCGCGGCCCTCGCCCTCCGCTTGTTCCAACCGGAGTTTGAGGCGGTCGTCACGCCCTTTGACCAAATCGAAGATGCCGTCCGGGACGGATCGGTCGATGCCGGCATGCTCATTCACGAGGGACAACTCACCTACCGTGACCATGGCCTCCACCTCTGGCTCGACACCGGCGCATGGTGGTACGAGGAAACCGGCTTGCCGCTCCCTCTCGGGGGGAACGCGATACGGCGCGATCTAGGCGACGACCTCCTACCCTTGGTGTCCGCCGATCTGCGGGCTTCCATCGTGTACGGACTCGAGCACCGCGAGGACGCCTTGGCGCACGCCATGCAGTACGCCCGCGGCCTCGACTGGGTCGCGGCCGATCGGTTCATCGGCATGTACGTCAATGACTACACGGTCGATTACGGAGACGACGGGCGACGCGCGGTGCAACTCCTACTCGATCGGGGTGCCGCCGCGGGAATCATCCCTCACCGCGTCGACGTAACATTTGTCAGCGACGGGCCCTAGCATGGCGCCGTTCGTTGCTCGTGCAGCGTTTTTCGTTATTCTAGAGCCACGACCCCACGAGGAGCGTACGGGTGGTGAGTGAATCGAACACGGACGATCGCGTAGTCAAGGTGCTGGTTGTCGATGACGAAACGCCAATACGTAACGCCCTGTCCCGGCTGCTCTCCAAGCGGGGCTGGACGGTAAAGGACGCGGCCTCCGGGTCCGAGGCGCTCGAGAAAATCCAATCGTTCGGGCCGGAACTGATGCTCCTCGACATTCGGATGCCCGGGATGACGGGGGTGGACGTCGTGTCCGAAGCCCTGAGCCTCGATCCCGACCTCGGGATTCTCATGTTAACCGCAGTGAGTGACGCCACCAGCGCCACGATCTGCATGCAGCGCGGTGCCATCGATTATCTCACCAAGCCGATCGAACTCACGAACCTCGAGAGCGCGCTCAAGCGGGCCCTCAAACGCCGTGACACGTTGCTCCAAACTCGCGAGATGTCCGAATGGCTGAAGGAAGAAGTCGGTCGCCGTACGCGAGAACTGGAAATCGAACAAGCGAAACTCCGCGACCTCTCGACCGCCACACTCGAGACGCTGGTCAACGTACTCGAAGCCAAGAATCCGTTTCTGGCCGGACATTCGGCACGAGTCGCAGCGTTCAGCGCTACGGTCGCGTCCGAAATGAACCTGAGCGACGACGAAATCGAAACGGTGCGCATGGCAGGACGGCTTCACGATCTCGGCATGATCGGCATCCGCGAGGACGTGCTCAACAAAGAGGGCAAGTTGACCGACGAAGAGTACGAGCACATCAAAAAACACGTCACGATCGGTGCGGAAATCCTCTCACCACTCAAACATCTCGGCGACGTGGCCGTTCACGTGCGTGCCCACCACGAACATTGGAACGGTTCCGGATATCCCGACGGCCTGCAGGGCGAAGATATTCCCCTCGGCGGCCGCATCATCTGCGCCAGCGAAATTTACGACGCGTTGACCACGACCAGGCCGTATCAGGAAAAGCTCGCGCTTGATGAGGCGATCGATCGCATGGGCACGCTCGAGGGCCGCGTTGTCGATCCGCAGGTCATGCAAGCCGTGGCGCATTCGATCACCCAACGCAAATCGCTCGTTTTCCTCGAAGACGATCTTCCTCCGCTCGAGTAGAGCCCTTCTCGCTATTGGATGTGCGGTGGCGGCGGCTTGTGCGCCTCCACCGTTGTGGTTCTCTATCGCCGACGGGCACACCGTCAGGATCTTTGGGCCCCATGCGGGCACGTCGGTCGCCCTGCCCAACGTCTCGCAACTCGAGTGGGGGCGCGATGGCGTGAGCCTGTACGCGGTGGCCGGTACCGTGAAGAACACACTGTATGAACTCCGTCGCGAACCGGCCGCCATCGTCACCCAGCTCCCACTCGGAGCCGGGCCCGCCTCCAATATCGTAATCGATGCGCGAGCACGAACACTCTACGTGGGTAGTGGTACCCACGTACACGTGTTCGCGCTCGCGCCCCTGGCTCTACGGTATTCGGTTGCGGCCTGCGACGATCACGTCGTCGCACTCACCCTCTTCGAACCGGCCACAAAGGCGTTCGCCGCCTGTGAGAATGGCGCCCTCGTCGAGATCGATACCAAACTCAACGAACGCCAACGCGTCACGCCAATACCGGACTGCGTGCCGGCTGCCGTCACCCTCAACGCCAGCAAAACCCTGATCGTGCTCCCGTGCAGGGGTTCGGGCCGCATCTACCTGCTCGACAGGGTCGGGCTCACCGTGTTCGATTCGATCGAAGCGGGAGCCGGCCTCGCGGGGTTCATGCCGGAGGCCTCGCACCGCCGTGGGACGGTCATGCGCTCAGATGGACAGGCAAGCTACTTGGAAATCAGGACCGGCAAACTCACAGAATTGAACCTACCGGGGCCTGTCGTTGGTGCTGCGCAAACCGCTAACGGCCCCATAGCCCTTATTATTGCCGGGCCCTCCATGGAACTGGTAGTCGCAGACGTAAATGGGGTCGCCTCGGTAATGAGCATTCCTGGTTTCGGTACCCCGGCGGCGTTTGCCGCCTGGCCCACCGATTCGCCGATCATGCGATTCCTGGCGGCGGACCCATCACCATCGCTTGACGCGCCCAAGCCGTGAAGTCGTAAGAGATTCCGCCGCCGCTCCCCGAGTGAATACCAGCTTCGTGTTGGCGGCCCCCCACCCAATTCCAGTAGGGTAAATCCTTATTCTTTGGCGACTTACAACCATTTGGACCCCGTACGCCTGGGGGCCAGGGGCGGTCACGAAAAGGGAATCGGTCAACCCTTTGAAGGTCGCCCGGAGCGTATCCTCTCCGAACTCGATCTCGACCGCAGTTGATCGCCAGATTGCGGCCAATCGGGCATCATGATAGAAGCTCAAGACCTCGCCCAATGCCCGATCCGTAGCAATTTGGTCGAACGTGCTAGAAATCCGTGGAAAAGCCAGCCCGGTGATGGTGAGGATCACTACGATCGTGATCATCACTTCGAGCAGCGTAAACCCTTTGGCCATACGCGATTATAAGGACCAAGACCGACTTCATGTCATCCAAAATACGCCGGTCTGGCACCTTTCCTTGCCGTTGGCCCTGGTCTTGCCGCTAGTCTGCTGTAGAGCCATACTAACGGGATCCAAGGAACCTTGACCGGAGACGTACTTTGACGGCCACATCAACCGAGAAGTTGAAACGGAGTTCCCGGTTTCACGAGCCGTTCTTGGTCCGAGCACAGAGCTCGGAGAGCACCGTCGAACAGCGCCGAGCGCTCGGCGCTTTCCTCACGCTGCGCCTTGTCGATCAGTTTACGAACGAACAGGAGAGTGACGAGGAAAGAGCCGGGTTGCGGTACCAGATGACATCGACCCTCGAGTACGTGGAGGTGCTGCCCTCCAATGCGGTGGATGCCGAACACCAGCGGCACATCGTCGGCGCCTGCAATCAAGTGATCGACGCGGATTCCCGAGGCGCCTTGTGGCCACCGATGCTCGCGTATGCTTTCTGGCTCGAGAAAGACCTACAACTACCAGAAGCGCTGGACGTACTTGGTACGGTCCTCCAAATCTACGACGGGACCAACCCACGGGATTGTCTCGCGGCAACTCGTCAGCAGGCTCGAGTGTTGCGCCTACTCGGGCGATTCGATGAAGCGGACGAAGCCTACGACCGCGGTGAGCGGCTGGCTGCCGGAACCGGCGACCAACATTCCGGGTTTGTGCTGCGCATAGGACGCGCCGTCCTCAATCAGAAGCGCGGCAATCTCCCCGAATCCGAGCGGCAGTTGCGGAAGGTGGCAGCAGACGCCGAAGAGACCGGGGACACAGCCGCTCGGGCAATGGCAACCCACGATTTGGCCATCGCGCTCCACCTCGCAGAGCGTACTGCTGAAGCCGTGCCGCTGGCGTTCCTTGCGTACGAACTATACGAGGACCGACTCAGTCGCCAGCGAGCGCTCTCCGATACCGGGGTACTGCTCAAGGAGATGGGCCATCTCGACGCGGCACGTCGGGCCCTGCACGCCGTGCTCGAAGAGAACCCTTCGCGCGAGGTGCGGTCGCGGGCGGTGCTCGAACTCATCGAAGTGTCCGCGCACACGGGCGACCGTTTGTCGTTCGAGCGGTGGCGACGCGAGGCGGAGACCCTGCGCGACGCACTCCCCGTCGACGAGGTATGCAATCTCGAGTTTGCCTTGGGTACGGGACTCGCTGCGTTTGGGTTGCCTGGCGCCGGTGAGCGCCATTTGGAAAACGCGATCGCGATCGCCGAACAGGCAGGGCTCGGCGAGCGATTGTTCACCGCTGAAAAGGCGCTGCGCGAGCTGCAAGAGCGCCGCGAGTTCGTCGCGACGCTCCCCAAGCCCGTGCAACCAGCAACGCCTGAACTACAAGACACGATCGAGCGCGTGATGGCGCTCGCACCGTGATCGATAGGCCCTAAGCCCCGGAGTTTTGTACGCTCGCGGCCCCGGAGTTCTGTACGCTCGCGGCACCCGAGTTTTGTACGCTGGTGTCGACCGGTCCGGTGGGACCACCACAGGCAGTGGCACCGAGGGCGAAGGTAACGAGCAAGGCAGTGGCAAGAAGACGGATTCGACGTGACATGTTTCCTCCAGATGGTGGTTGGCTATCTGTAACGGCTACAATCATCGGGGGTGGAGCAACGGCCGGATAGGCCCTTTTTGGGACTTTAGGTGTCATTTTTGGGACATTCGTGCTCGTATTAGCGGCAGTACCCAAGATTTTTGCCGCCAAACTCCGGCGGGCGGCCGGCCAGCGATTCAAATTCTGCTGGGCTGGAAGCTGGAGCTGTGCCCTTGACTTGATTCGCCGGGAGCCCGTGGAGATGGCTGTCGTCGATCCAGGATTGGACGGAGAGCCCCGATCCCAGGAAGTGGAGCGGCTTCGGGTTTTGTTCCCGTCGCTACCGCTGATTCTTTACACGAAGCTCTCGCCCGCAATCGTCCCGGTATTGCTCCGGGTTGGCGAGGCCGGAATCCGCGAAGTGCTCCTCGAAGGCTACGACGACCATCCGGCGCGGCTCAGCAGTGCGTTGGTCGAGGAGGCCGCCCGCGTGCTTTCGCGGCGGTTGATGGAAGAGATCGACGACGTACTTGAGGGTTTCCCCCGTGAACTGAAATGGGCGTTGGAAACGATGGTCCGGGAACCGGGTTCGTTCCACACGGTTCAAGATCTGGCCAACCGTGCCAGAATGGATCGACGCACCTGCACGCGGTGGTTCACCAAATCGCATCTTCCACCACCCAAGGTGTTGCTGACCGTGATCCGGATCGTGTATGCCCACAGGCTCTTACAGGACCCTGGGTACACGGTCGAGGACATTGCTGCTAAACTTGGCTACGCGAAACCACGTTCCTTTGCAATGCACGTAAAGGAGGTATTCGGAATGACGCCCGGCGATCTGCGAGTGTCGCTGGCGCCTGACGAAGCGTGGCAGATAGTGAGAAGGCGGTACTTCGATGGCGAGTACGAACGTTTGGAGAGCGCGTCATAGGGCATGGTGACCAAACGCATACTGGTCGTAGACGATGAGGCCGCCATTCGGCGGACGGTGCTGCGCGTGCTCGAACGTCACCAATTCAATGTCTTGCTGGCGGCTAGTGGTGAAGAAGCGTGTGCGCTTCTCGAGGGGCATACGGTCGATGTGGTGCTGCTCGACCTCCACATGCCGGGCATGTCGGGAGCCACGCTCTTCCACGTCATTGCGACGCAGTGGCCCGTGTTGGCCAATCGCGTCGTCGTGATGAGCGGTGATGTCGACGCTCGTTCGGACGAGTCTTGGCTGGCGCTCAACCGTCTCCCGCTCGTGCACAAGCCCTTCGAGATTCACGAACTGATCAAAGTGGTCGAGAGCGTCATTCCCCGACATCTTCGTGAAGCCAACGGGCTCTGAGATGGGAGCGGCTAGCGCTCCGACAAACGATCCACTCTTCATACTTAGGGAATACCGCAAACTCGCCCCCTGGCGGCTTCGTGATCTCGCCACGATCACGGGAGCCATCCTCGAGACATCCGGCATCCGGCCGGTCAACGCCGCGGCCGCATCACGCCCCAACGAACGCACCATCCGCTTTTATGTCGCGCGAACTCTCGTCACCCCTCCGGAAGGGCGGGGCACCGCTGCGATCTACAACTACCGCCATCTCTTGCAGGTCTTGTTCATCAAACTGCGCCAAATGGAAGGCGCGACGCTCGAAAAGATTCACGAGGAATTGCAAAGCACGACGGGTGACGTGTTGGAACGCCGAGTGGCCAGCAGCGTCGGCAGAGCCCTACCGTCTCCCGGACAACTACCGTTCCTAACGAACGACGAACAGCCACGGGGACGTGCTGGGCAGCTTCTTCAGGTTCGGCTCTCCGAACCAATAACCGAATCGGCGGTGAGCACCCACTGGCATCGCCTCGAGGTTGGCGACGGAATCGAGTTACACGTGCGCGACGACCACCCTTTGGCCCACCTTGGACTTCCGGACCGCACCATCGCCGACGCGATCCGTCTCGCGGCACAACGGCTCATGGCGTTGTCGACGACACCTAATGATGCATCCGGTCAGAGCAGGCAAAGTGGTACTATTCGATGACGACGTCTACGGGGAGCTAGCCGTGCCGACCATCATTTTTGTAGTTCTGCTCATCGTCGCCGTATTCTGGGCGATAGGTGCGTACAACAAGCTCATCCAACTCAAGGGTGAAACGCTCAACGCGTGGAAGCAGATCGACGTCCAGTTAAAGCGGCGCCATGACCTCATTCCTAATTTGGTCAACACAGTCAAAGGCGCGATGGATTTCGAGAAGAACACGCTCGAAGCCGTGATTCAAGCACGCAATCAGGCGGTCAACATCCAGGCCGGCGCTGGCCCCACCGGTGGCATCAAGGCACTCGCGGCGGCGGAAACCGCTTTGTCGGGGGCCTTGTCACGGTTCAATCTGGTGGTCGAGCGATACCCTGATCTCAAGGCGACGACCAACGTCGGACAGCTACAGGAAGAACTCAGCTCGACGGAGAATCGCATCTCGTTTGCGCGGCAACACTACAATGACTCCGCAACGACCTACAACGTGAAACAGCAACAGTTTCCGTGGAACATGATTGCCGGCTTCGCCAAGGCCGAACAGGTTGAACTGTGGGAGATCACCGACGATGCAGAGCGGGAAGTACCCACGGTCGATCTGTCGTAGGCTTCGGCTCGCATGAGCGAATCGAATCTCTTCGAGCAACAGCGTCGCAATCGCCGCCGCTCCGCAGTGCTCGTCGCGCTGTTTCTCCTCTTCTTTGCGTGGATCGGCTTTGGTGGTGACCTGGGCTTCTACCTGAACAACGCAGGAGCCGAACCGGGTACGTACCGCCACTCTATTCCATGGTTCGGGATCGTCACGACCGGGTTTGGGATCGTGATGGTCATGGTTGCATGGCGGCGTGGTCCCAACCAGGTCCTTTGGGCCACCGGTGCGTGGGAACTCCTCGACCCGTCCACGCCGAAAGAGAAACAGTTGGTGAACGTCGTGGAAGAGATGGCGATCGCCTCCGGGTTGCCTAGACCGAGAATCTGGATCGTGCCTGAGAAAGACCCCAATGCCTTCGCAACGGGTATCAATGAGAACGATGCGCACGTCGCCGTAACTGAAGGACTGCTCGAGGTGTTGAACCGCGACCAGCTTCAGGGCGTCATCGCTCACGAGATGGCGCATATCCAAAACTACGATGTGAAGTTGATGACGCTGCTCGCGGCGCTGGTGGGAGCGATCGCCATCATGTCGGATGGGATGGCCCGCGTGATGCGTTTTGGCGGCGGCCGCAGAGCCTCGGGCGGCGGCGGCAAGAAGGGAGGCAACCCCCTAGCGCTCGTAATTCTCGTTCTCTGGATCGTGTCGATCGTCTTGGCGCCGATCATCTCGCGACTCCTGGCGCTGGCGGTGAGCCGCAAGCGGGAGCTTCTCGCCGACGCCACCGCGGCACAGTTCACCCGAAACCCCGAGGCACTTGCTTCGGCACTCCGCACGATCGAAAACCACCACGCCCCGACGACGGTGATCAAACGGGGAACCGCGCATCTTTGCATCGCCGATCCACTCGGACGCCGCCTTACCAACAAACAAGGCTTCGTCGCCGATCTATTCGCCACCCACCCCCCGATGGGGATGCGTGTGTCGCGCCTGAACGCGATGGCGTACAAGTTCAAAAAGACGGGAGAGTTGACGGGAGAGGTGTGATGGACAGTCGATAGTCGATGGTCGATAGCGCTCCCAACGTACTGGCCAGTGCGATCTCAAGGCCGAGGGCTATCGGCCATCGACTATCGACCAAACAAAAAAAGGCGGCCCCCCCACTCCAAGGAGCGGGAAAGCCGCCTTTCGCACGAGTTACCCGGAGTCAGGGGATTAGCTCCCGCTGTTCTTCTTCCTGTCGCCACCGCTTGGACTGATGCATCCGCGGTAGGGCGGCTAGGAGCTCCGGCTTCCATCCCCAACAGGTCTGGCCATGACCTCGTGGTTCGCTCATGCGGGCGCTGCAGGTCAATCGAGTCGCTGACCGATTCCCTGCACTGCACACCGAGACGCCACGTCGGCGTGGGCGAGACGACACGACTGGCCTCACCAACCCACGAGAAGTAGCTACCCGGATCGTCGGACGCCTGACCATTTCAGGACTGGCGGCCTCCCCGGAATTCTCACCGTGGGCCTTTGTACGCTGAAATCAGGAGCGAACTCCATCATTCAGCAACAGGCAGAATTTATGGTTTCTGCGACGTCTAACAAGCGCCGCTTTTTGTTCGGCTTGACGATTTATTGTGCAAACGATGTGCGTTTGGAATCACCTGTCAGAGAATTAGTTAACCGTTCTTTCCACTTCGTGTTGAGTTGTGGAAACACCGGTTG